>ERZ857757.54-NODE-54-length-147004-cov-18.935508_pt1 | contig 147004 bp, 150 predicted proteins | sample MGYA00519764_ERZ857757 | MGnify/ENA primary metagenome ERZ857757 (study PRJEB31778, sample SAMEA3449359) | human gut metagenome | biome: human gut; feature: human-associated habitat; material: faeces | place: United Kingdom | collected 2010/2012 ...
CTGACGATACAAAAATTTATTATTTTTTATTGTCCTCTTGACGGGGAGCATACCATAATACCGGAGGGTTTGCTTTCTTATACACAAACAGATTAGTCATCCCAGGAAATGGCCTGCACAGGGCAGGCATCAATGGCTTCCTGAACAGCAGACTTGTTTTCCGTGGTGGTGTGGCCGGATGCCTCCGCTTTGCCGTCGGCATTGACCTCAAAGACCTCCGGCACGGTGCTGATACACAGCCCACAGCCGATGCAGGAATCTTGATTTACAATGGCTTTCATCGGTATATCCTCCCTAAAAAATTACTACCAGCATAATATAGAAGTGTTCTTCATCATTGTTTTATCCTTCTGTTGGCTCGCACCATTTTCAGTATCTGCCTGTAGGCAAAATTCTATGCATAGAATAATAACAGCCATTTCAGCAAATTACATATTGTAAATGCATCAAAAAAGAAAACCGATGGAGTTCCATCGGTTTTCTTATTATTAGTGGCAGGCGCAGTAGCTTCGGGTGCCGTTATAGTCCTTAGGCATTTCAACAGTGTTGGGTGGGAAAAATTCGCTCATGGGGAAGCATACGTTCTTGAACAATCCACAGGGATCTTCCGGATCGCCTCCGCTGCACTCGGATTGCGGGATGCAGTAGTCGTAGGCGGGGATCAGCAGCTGCGTATCTCGCTCCAGCCGCACCAGAGAGAATTGGCCCAGGGTCACATAGTAACGTCGATTCCCGGTGGGGTCTAAAACCAGAGGACTTGCGAATGCTGCGGCAATAGCGGCCGGGATTTCCGAAACGCTACCTTCGCCGGTGCCGGAGGAGCTTCCGTCCTCCGTGATGCGGGTATCCAGTACAATGGGATCCACAGCCTCCACCACAGCCGTAGGCAGACTCCTCTGCGGCGCAATATTCTCCAGGGCGGTGCCGGAGGAGAAGGTCTTGGCACTGCCCTCACTGCCAAAGAGTATGCAGCGTTTGTCAAATACGCACAGGCCCTCCACCTCGGTGGATCGAGGTGTCCCGGTACCTACCTGCAGCGTCACCCGGTAGAAAAACCGCATATCTATGGAGTAAAATCCTCGGTTAAAGGTGATCGGTTCTACATCGGTGTAAACGTACAGCAGCTCTGCGCATCCACCCTTGATGATCTGCGCGGTGCTTAGTACCTCCTGTGCCGCCTGTGTGGGATAAAATCTTAGACTCTCAACACAGTCTTTATCCCTACAGCTGTCAAAGATTTTCTTAGTGTGAATACACACGGACTCTCTCACGCTGCTCAAGTCGCAGACCGGGCCCGGCATTCCATTTTCAGGCATCCAGATAACCTCCTATTAAGTACTGAAAGAAGCCTCTTTCACTTCAGTGTATGCAGCGGGAACGCGAGTGTGTGCCAAGGGAAACAGCAAGCTGATTTTTCCCTGTACAAATGGTCGGATTTGCCGTATAATGTGCATAGAAAAGGGGGCGGAAATATGGACGCATCATTCATTCATGATAAATTGGAGATCAAATTCCTGATTCTGTACATTGCTGCCCGGGTTTCGGAGCCAATCCCCATGGAGGGGATGCAGGAGCTGACCCTGTGCGACAGCGGTATTGATTATTTTTCTTTCTCCGAGTGCCTGAACGACTTGGTGCAGACGGAGCATCTGACACTCTCTCCGGAGGGGCTGTACGCCATCACACCCAAGGGCCTGCGTAACAGTGAAATATGCGAGAGCAGCCTTCCCATGTCCGTGCGCCTGCTGACGGATCGCAACGTGGCAGCCTATAATCAAATGCTGCTGCGTCGGGCACAGGTCCGCTCCCGGGTCGTCCCCCGGGAGAACGGTACATTCACCGTGGAGCTGCGTTTCAGCGATGATGTGGATCAGCTGATGCACCTGGAGCTAATGGCCGCCACCGAGGAACTGGCGAGAGACCTGGCTGCGCGTTTCCAAAAAAATCCGGAGCAAGTCTATACCCAGCTTATGAACGCCTTGTTTAGCCCGCAATAATATATGCCTTACATCCCCTGTGCTGCTGGCACGGGGGATTTTTTTGCATAAAAGCGGACAGCCTCTCATACAGTAGGACAACCAAGAAAAGGAGGCGTGATCGCTTTGGTGGAGCGCTATGCAATTAGTCAGTATGAGCAGGCGGCTCGTCTGCTACCGGTGCGGTGGCAGCGCATCGCCCTGCAGCTGCCGGATTGGCAGAAGGAACAGGTGGAGGAGCTGCGCCTGCGGGCGGGCCATCCCATGACGGTGCTGCTGCCCCGGGGGGAGCAGGTCGTGGGGGAGGAGGCCGTGGTGACTCAGGGAGACATAGAGCTGCTGTGCGATACGGTGACGGGTTATTCCCGCTATGCCGCCGCGGAGACCATGGCCCGGGGATACATAACCGCCAAAGGCGGCTTTCGCATAGGTTTGTGCGGCACTGCCGTCGTGCAGGAGGGCAGGAGCACCAATCTTCGCAGCCTGTCCTCCGCTTGCGTTCGCATTGCCCGGGAAATGCCGGGCCTGGCAGATGACCTGGCACCCCAACTATTTCAGGATGGCGCGTTTCGCAGCACACTCATCATTGCTCCGCCGGGCCTTGGCAAAACCACGCTCTTGCGGGATTTAGTTCGCTGTTTATCCGATGGGGCGGAAAATATCCCGGCTCATCGGGTTGCCTTGGTGGATGAGCGGGGGGAGGTGGCAGTTATGGTGCAGGGCATGGCGCAAATGGAGATTGGCTGCCATACGGATGTCATGGATGGTTGCCCCAAGGCCGTGGCCATTCCGATGCTGCTGCGCTCGGCCAATCCACAGATCATTGCAGTGGACGAGATCACCCAGGCAGAGGATCTTTTGGCCATGGAGGAAGCCGCCCACTGCGGCGTTCGTTTTGTGGCCACTATCCATGCGGACTCAGACTCCGACCTGCAGCGGAGGCCCTTGCTGCGCAAGCTGCAGCGTACACAGATTTTTGAAAAAGCCATCTGTATACAAATGGCGGACAGGCTTCGCCGCTACCGGCTCAAGGATCTATGAGCAGCAAGGTGATAGGCGCGCTGCTTATCCTGGGAGCGGGAGGAGGGCTGCTTGTGCAGCTTTGGCGTCAATCCCGGGCGGAAATCCTCTTCCTACAGGATATGGCGTCGGCCCTGGAACAGATGGAAACTGCCATCCGCTTTCGCCGCCTGCCCATGCCGGAGCTTCTGCGGGAACAGGTGGCAAGGCCATGCTGTGGAGGTTTATTTTTGCTAATAATACAGAATATGAAAAGGGGAGAAACTTTACAAAACTCCTGGACATTGGCTGCCCGATCCATACCGTGGACGCAGGCGGCGGACACGCTTTGCGCTCTGGAACTATCCGGTGATGGGCAACGGCTCGGGGAAAACCTGCGTGCCTGTGCCGATTCCCTGCATGCGGTATTAAGGTGCAGGCAGGCCGACAAGCAGCAGCGGCAAAAAATGGCTCTGGCTATAACGGCCTCCTGCTGCGGACTACTGGTGATTCTTTTACTGTGAGGAGAACACATGGATGTTGATTTGATTTTCAAGATTGCTGCCGTGGGGATCCTGGTGGCAGTGCTGAATTTGGTGCTGGCCCGCAGTGGCCGTGAGGAGCAGGCCATGATGACTACTCTGGCGGGATTGGTGGTGGTGCTGATGATGCTGGTGCGGCAGATCAGCGACCTGTTTGACCTGATCAAGTCCCTGTTTTCCCTGTAGCCATGACGGAGCTGGGGAAGATAGTTGCCATCTGCCTTGTGGGCATCTTGCTTGCGCTATTGCTGCAGAAAAATAACCCCGAGCTGGCTATTCTACTGGCTTTGGCGGTCTGCGCGGGGGCACTGGTCTTCGGGCTGGGGCATATGAAACGAGTCCTGGCTATGCTGGAGCAGATGGCCCGGGCCGGGGGCCTGTCATCCGATCTGCTGCAGCCGTTGATGAAAACCGTTGGAATAGCTCTCATCAGCCGCACGGGTGCAGAGCTGTGCCGGGATGCGAATCAAAAGGCCATAGCCTCTGTGGTGGAAGCGGTCGGCGCTTTCAGCGCCGTGGTCGTGTCTATTCCGCTTTTAGGCGCTGTGTGGGAGCTGCTGCGAGGGATGCTGTAATGCGAAAAATACTGGTTTTGCTGCTTCTGATGTGGTGCATCGTGCCGGTTAGTGCCGCGCAGATCCCCCAGGATCTGACGGATGCCATCCCGGACAGCGCCCGGGAGCTCCTGGATGATACCGACAAGGGCGATAGCTTTACATCACTGAGCGATGGACTATCCGGCCTGTGGAACCGGACCTGTAAGCTGCTGATTGTGACCGTGCAGGATAGTCTGGGCGGAGTAATCCTGGTGCTGTCCGCCATTTTACTTTGCTCTGTTGCGGAGGATTGCTTCAGCGCTGCCGGAGGCGGTAAGCTGTTTAATCCGGTGCCCTTGGTAGGCACACTGGTGATTCTTCTGGCGGTGGGGAGCAATATGAAAAATCTCATGGGTCTTGGAGAGGAGACCATCCAGGAGCTGAACGTTTTCTCCAAAGCGCTTTTACCAACGCTTTCTGCCGCCACAGCCGCCGGCGGGGGTGCGGTGGCCGCCAGCGTGCGCCAAGTGACTACTGTGTTTTTTTCAGATCTCCTCATGAGCCTAATCCATAGCCTGCTGTTGCCTCTGGTGTGGGTTTTCGTGGCACTCTCTGCTGCGGATGCCATACTGCCCTCCGGGCGGTTGGGCGGCATAGCCCGCGGGCTGCAGAAGGGCATTACCTGGCTGCTGTCCGGGAGTCTGGTTTTGTTCACGAGCTATCTGACCCTGTCCGGAGCTTTCGCTTCATCAGCGGATAACCTGACCCTGCGGATGACCCGTTCAGCCATCGGCGGGGCGATCCCCGTGGTTGGCAGCATTATATCCGATGCGGCAGATACCATTCTGGCCGGGGCAGGCGTGCTGAAGCAATCTGTGGGCGTTCTCGGCACACTGACCATTTTGGCGGCCTGTATCCTGCCGTTTCTGAAATTGGGTGTGCAGTATTTGCTGCTGAAGCTTTCGGCATTTTTTGCGGCCACGGTGGCACCGGAGCCATTAGTGAAGCTGGTGGAAGCTCTGAGCACCGCCTTCGGCTTAGTGCTTGGGATGACCGGTGCGGCGGCAGCGCTTTTGCTGATCTCCGTGGCATCGTCTGTGATGGTGGTGAGCGTATGATGGATGCATTTCGAGTTTGGCTGATGGGTCTGATGGCGGTGGCTCTGATCCTCACGGTGCTCTCTTCTGTCCTACCGGAGGGCAGTGTTAAAAAGATTGCCGGGGTGACCGGTGGCTTGGTGCTGCTTATGGTCATCCTGCAGGGAGCCGAGCGGTTGGATCTGGGCAAGCTACAGCTATCCTATGATGACTATTCCCGGCAGATTAACGAGCAGATCAAGGCATTTCAGGAGAAAAATTGCCGGGACATGGATCTGCTCATACAGGAGCGGTGCAGTGCATATATATCGGAACAGGCGCAGACGTTCGGCCTTGTGTGCAGTCCCCAGGTGGAAACGGAGCAGACGGAGGAAAATATTTTCGTCCCGGTCTCTGTCACCATGGATATCCCCTATCACGCCGGATTGTCTCAAATCGTGGCGGAAGACATGGGGATCGATGCACAGCACCAGAAATGGTTGACATCGGAAGGGTAAAAATGATGGGAAAGGTAAGATGGAGTGAGCTATGGAAAAAGTACAAATTTGTTCTGCTGGTGGTGCTGGTGGGCGTCATACTGATGCTTCTTCCGGTCTCCTCCGGGACGGAAGAACCGACGGCGGAAGCACGGGCCTCGGAGGAGAGCTTCGACCTGGAGGCGCAGGAGCGGCGCATGGAGGAGCTCCTGGGTCGGATCGATGGCGTTGGGAAGCTCCGATTGATGCTGACGCTGCAAAGCGGGACCCGGCTGACCCTGGCGGAGGACAGCCAAAAGGACCAGGATCGCACGCAGCGAGAGACGGTAACGCTGAACCGAGGCAGCAGCCAGGAGGTCGTAGTCACAAATCGGTATTATCCGGTTTATCAGGGCGCAGTGGTGGTGTGTCAGGGTGCCGACAGCAGCGCCGTTCGTCTGGCCATTACGGAAACGGTGCAAGCGCTGACCGGTCTGCCGTCCGATCGGATCCAGGTGGCAAAGTGGACATCGTAACGGGAGGACATAGAATGAAGAAGAACTGGAGAAAACGGGCAGTCGTGGGGGCGGTGCTGCTTTTCGTGTGTGCAGCAGTGTATATGAACTGGCGCTATGCCGGCTCCCTGGAGGATACCTCCAAGGTACTGGGCGAATCCACCCTGGTATCCGGGGAAAAAACCGGCGAGACGGCCACTGCCGCGCTGCCGGAGGAAAAGGAAAACGACTATTTTGCCACAGCCCGGCTCAGCCGCAAGCAGGCCCGGGACAACGCCATCAACATGCTCAAGGATGCGTCCACAGATGAAAATGCGGATCAATCGGTGCTCAACGAGGCCTCCGAAACGCTGCAGGTGTTGGCGAGTTATACCGTGGCGGAGTCGCAGATCGAGAACCTGGTCACGGCCAAGGGCTATGCCGATTGTGTGGCCTTCATGGGCGCCGAGAGCGTCAGCGTAGTGGTGGACGATCCGGACGGATTGGACGCCACGGACGTGGCCCGCATTATGGACATAGTGGTTCAGGAGACCGGCTATGAGCCTACACAGATTAAGGTCTTGGAATCCGATTAAAGGGCCTATAAAAAGGGGTTGTATTTTTCCTTGCGGGATGGTATACTTCTAAAGAATAGAATGTATCATTATATTTGCAAGGAGCGCTTAATCTATGGCTGAAAATAAAGAGTATATCACCCAGCAGGAGTCTGCCGGGGCTATTCAGATCTCTGAGGATGTGGTGGCATCCATCGCCACGGCGGCCGCACTGGAGACCGAGGGCGTCAGTGCTATGATGGGTCCCGCCAGCGGTGACCTGAAGCCGGCGCGCAAGATGTCTGCCAAAGGCGTTGTCATCGAGCCGGAGGAGGATGGTCTGTCCATCACCCTGTATGTCATGATTCGTTACGGCTTTGCCATGGCCGAGGTGGCCGGCAAGGTGCAGAAGGCTGTTCTGGCCGCCCTGCACGACATGACGGGCTTTTCTGTTCGTGCCGTGAACGTGATGATCGGCGGCATTTGCTTCGACTAAAACCCTACCAAAGAGAGAAGAGGAAATAACCTGTATGACACGAAACACAGCCAGAGAGATTGCCGTCCATCTTGCCTACGAGCTCAGCTTTTCGGAGCTGCCCGTGGATGAGTTTTTGGATCAGCAGCTCTCGCCGGAGGTCTTTGCCGACCTGGCCGGGGAGTATGACCTATATAACGAGCTGCCCAACGAAAAGCAGCGGCTCTATATCCGCCGTCTGGTCAGCGGCGTCAGTGAACATGCGGCGGAGCTGGATTCCTACATTGAAAAATACGCCCAGGGCTGGCGCTTTGAGCGCATCAGCTTGGTAGCCTCGGCCATCATGCGGGTGGCAATGTTTGAGATCCTCTATATGCCGGATATTCCCCATGGCGTCGCCATTAACGAGGCGGTGACCATCGCCAAAAAGTATGATACCCCGGAGGTTGCAAGGTTTGTCAACGGGATTCTTGGCAGCTTCCTGCGGGAGGAAATCAAGGAATAAGGCTGCATTTCAGGCAGGGCAGAAATGCTCTGCCTGTTTTTCGGTGGAGGTGAGTATTTGGAGCAGCGTGTTTTTACGGTCAGCGAGGTCAATCAATATATGAAGCAGCTGGTAGATCAGCAGCCCGCACTGAATGACCTTCTGATCCGGGGAGAAATCTCTAATTATAAGGTCTATCCTTCCGGACACCATTATTTTACCCTGAAGGATGGGCAGAGCGCCCTGCGCTGCGTATTATTTGTCGGGTATGCTAAATACTTGCGCTTTCGCCCGGAAAACGGTATGCAGGTCATCGCCGCCGGCCGCATCAGCGTCTATCCCCGGGATGGTGCCTATCAGCTCTACTGCACCCGTCTGGTGTCCGATGGGATGGGCGATCTGCATATTGCCTTTGAGCAGCTGAAGCAAAAGCTCCATTCCCAGGGCCTGTTTGCTCCGGAGCATAAAAAGCCCCTACCGGCCTATCCCCGGCGCATCGCCGTTGTCACCAGTCCCGCCGGGGCTGCTGTCCACGATATGATCCGCATCCTTCGCCGCCGCTATCCACTGAGCAAGGTGCTGCTGCTGCCGGTCCGGGTGCAGGGGGAGGGAGCCGCCCGGGAGATCGCCGGCGCCATCGCCTATGCCAACCGATATCGTCTGGCGGATGTGCTCATAGTGGGGCGGGGCGGCGGATCTATTGAGGATCTGTGGCCCTTTAACGAGGAAGTCGTGGCCCGGGCTATCTATGCATCGGATATTCCGGTAATTTCTGCCGTAGGCCATGAGCCGGATGTGACCATTTCCGACCTTGTGGCGGATCGCCGTGCCTCCACGCCATCCAACGCTGCGGAGCTTGCTGTGCCGGATCAGGCAGAGCTGCGGCGCAAGCTGCAAATGCTTGCAGAACGTATGTGCAAGAGCCAGCAGCACAAAATAGACGGGTATGACCGCCGTCTCCGGGAGCTGCAGCGCAAGCGTGTATTGACGGATCCCATGGCCTTTCTGCAGGACCGCAGCATGCAGTTGGATCTCACACAGGAGAGATTGGTGTCCGCCATGGAGCGCGTGATTGACAGAAACACCCGCCGATTTACCCATGCGGCCGCGTCCTTGGATGCTATGAGCCCGCTGCGGGTGCTGCGCCGGGGCTACTGCGTGGCGCAAAAGGCGGACAAGACCCTTCTGCGCAGCAGCACCCAGGTGGAGCGGGGGGAAAATATCTTTCTGCGTTTGGCGGAGGGCAGCCTGCAATGTCAAGTAATGAAAAGGGGAGAGGAACATGAAGAAAGCAACCTTTGAAGAAAATATGACCCGATTGGAAGAGATCGTTTCCCTGCTGGAGCAGGGAGATGCCCCCCTGAGTGAATCCCTGGCCCTTTTTTCCGAGGGCAGTAAGCTCCTGGCTGCCTGCCGAAAAGAGCTGGATACCGCCCAGCAAAAGGTTGTCAAGCTTTCCAAGGGACCGGACGGCGCACCTGCTGAAGAAGACTTTTTATCCGAGGAGGAAAATCAATGAGCTATCAAGAACGATATACCGCCTATCAGGAGGCTATTGAGACCTATCTGAATACGATTTTTTCTGCGGAGGACAAGCCCTATGGCAAGCTCCAGGAGTCCATTCGCTATAGCCTTTTGGCCGGGGGCAAGCGGATCCGCCCTGTGCTGACGCTGGAGTTTGCCCGCCTGGGCGGTATTGATTGGCACCTGGCCCTGCCCTATGCCTGCGCCTTGGAATTGGTGCATAATTATTCTCTGATCCACGATGACCTGCCGTGCATGGATGACGATGACCTCCGCCGAGGCAAGCCCACCAACCATAAGGTGTATGGGGAAACGCTTGCAGTGCTGGCGGGAGACGCCATGCAGCCGGAGGCCTTCCGAATAATTCTGCAGGCACGGGGCCTTTCTGCCGAAAACCGTATAGAGGCAGCTTTAATCCTGGCAAGGGCCTGCGGTGCTGATGGCATGGTGGCCGGCCAGGTGCTGGACACTCTGTGCCATGTGAGGGATGAGAAGGGACTCAGCACGCTGAACCGTCTGAAGACCGGCGTGATGATCTCCGCCGCGGCGGAGCTGGGCTGCGTGGCCTCCAAAATGCCCATGTTTTGGCGGCAGCAGGCTGTGCAGTATGCGGAGCAGCTGGGCCTGGCTTTCCAGATCCGGGATGATATGCTGGATGTCATGGGGGACGAGAGCGTGTTCGGCAAGCCCATCGGCTCGGACAAGGACGAGGGCAAGGTCACATACGTCGATCTCAAGGGGCTGGACGGCTGTGCCCAAGAGGTCGAGAAATGCACCCTCGCCGCCAAGGAAGCCATCCGGGACATTCCTGACCATGAATTTCTTTGGGAGCTGGCAGACCGCATGGTGGGCCGGAGCAAGTAACGGAAAATCAAAACAATACCTCCCGCACCTGCGGGAGGTATTGTTTTGATTTTGTTAGTTTTTGTATAAAACTATTGTATATTTGAATGAACTATGCTAAAATATTAAATTACTGAATGACGGTGCAGTATCCTAGTCAGATCTGCCGCCTTGTAAGAGGGGCCTAAAAATCCCTTTAAGGGCACAACTGTGAAGCCTCTGGTGCCTGCTTCTTACGCCCAGTTTGGGGTGGGTGCTGGAGGGAGGTGTGGCCAAATACCACACCTGCGGATTCAGGGCGCCTTCCAATGGCATGGAAGTCCCGACCCTGCTTTCGTGGAGACCTGCTCTTGTGCATAGGCGTACTCCCCTGGTGGTAAGCGACCTGTGTACGAAGCAGATTGAGAACCTGCAATGCGGTGCTACCCAGCCCCTGTGCTGTGAACGCTGTGTGCAGAGTAGCCTGCCTTGCGTGGAGTGGGTGAATGAGGGAGCCAAGCGGAAGCATCCCCGGCCAGGGATACTCTCCGATATTCCTCTGAAACCCCCTCTGCAAAAGAGGCTAAGAGACGGTTTGACTGCAGTGGAAATCACCTAGGCTGTCCCACAAAGGGCACCAATGGGGTTGCAGTGCGGACTAAGTGGCAGTCGGGTCCTGCGGAGGGTAACACCGCAGCGCGGAGTTTAATGGGAAACCGCCTGATCGGCAACGAGAGGTAAGCCGCGGGGAAATCCAACCCGTACCTAAGCCGTAAGATTTACCATTGGTGCTGCCGTCATTCAGTTTTTTATTATTAATAAGTGAGGGATATTTTTGGCTGACCCAAATAAAAACAAAAAATCCAAAGACCGGTGGCCCCTGCGCGTTTTTCTGATCGCGGTGGCCCTTTCTGCCGTTATGAGCTTTTGTTCCTCAGCAGCGCTGGAGGATAGCGGCATATGGATCCCGATTTTGGTGCTGGTGATCTTCATCGCACTGGGTATTGTGTTCGATATGATTGGCGTGGCCGTCACGGCGGCGGATCCCAGGCCGTTTCATTCTATGGCGGCCCATGGGGAAAAGGGCGGTCGGGAGGCCATTCGTCTGCTGAATATGTCCAATAAGGTTTCCTCCCTTTGTAATGATGTGGTGGGCGATATTTGCGGTATTGTCAGCGGCTCAACGGCAGCGGTGATTGTTGCGGAGCTACAGCGCAGCTTTTCCACCACCACGATCCTTATCTCCATCGGCGTCACGGCACTTATTTCGGGCCTGACTATTGGCGGCAAGGCCCTTTTTAAGCGCGTAGCCATTGAGGAATCCACACAGGTGGTCTATCGTGTTGCCCGTATTATGAATGCGCTGCATCTGTTCCATTAACGGAGGGATTTACGTTGGTTTTAGAAAAGATCCATAATCCGGAGGACATAAAAAATCTGAATAATGAACAGGTGGAGCAGCTTTGCCGGGAGCTTCGCGCGTTTCTCATCAAGAGCGTTGCCAAGACCGGTGGACATCTGGCCTCCAACTTGGGTGTGGTGGAGCTTACGGTGGCCATCCACCGGGTGTTTGATACCGCTAAGGACCGGCTGGTCTTTGATGTGGGGCATCAGTGCTACCCGCATAAGATCCTCACCGGTCGTCAATCGCTTTTCGGTACTTTGCGGCAGCTGGGCGGTCTTTCCGGCTTTCCAAAGCCCTATGAAAGTGCGCACGATGCTTTTGTAGCCGGCCATGCATCCAATTCTGTGTCCGTGGCTCTGGGCATGGCCCACGCAAGAACGCTCTTGCATCAGGACTACAGTGTTCTGGCCTTGATCGGAGATGGCGCCATGACCGGCGGTTTGAGCTTTGAGGGCCTCAACGATGCAGGTGCGTCGGGAGAGCCTATGATCGTCATACTTAATGACAATGGCATGTCTATCGAGGCAAATGTAGGCGGTCTCAGTCGCCACCTGTCCCGGATCCGTTCGGAGGAAGGGTATAATAATTTCAAAAAATGGTATAAAGAAAAGCTTCAGGGAAACTCTCTTGCCAAGCAGAATCTGTATCGAGCCAGCTCTCATGTGAAGCACTGGCTTAAAAACACTCTGTTGCCGGAGAGTACCATGTTTGAAAAGATGGGTTTTTCCTATATGGGGCCTGTGGACGGCCACGACGTGCAAAAGCTGACGCAGATGCTCAGCTGGGCCAGGGAAAAAAATGAGCCCGTGCTGCTTCATGTGCTCACGGAAAAGGGGAGAGGGTACCCATATGCCCAGCAGGACCCGGAGCATTTTCACGGTACGCCCCCCTTTGACACCGCCACCGGCAAGCCTCTGCGGGCCTCCGCTCGTTCCTTTTCCAACGTCTTCGGAGACACGCTGCTGGAGCTTGCCCGCCAGGATCGCCGTATCTGTGCCATCACGGCTGCCATGACCTCCGGCACAGGGCTTACAGAGTTTTCCAAGGAGCTGCCGGACCGGTTTTTCGATGTGGGTATTGCGGAGGGCCACGCTGTGGCAATGGCCGGCGGTATGGCCAAACAGGGGCTGATTCCGGTGTTTGCGGTGTACTCCAGCTTTCTGCAGCGAGGCTTTGATATGCTCATCCATGATATATCACTGGATAAACTTCACGCTGTTTTCTGCGTGGATCGCGCAGGCCTTGTGGGTGCGGACGGGCAAACCCATCACGGCTGCTTTGATCCGGCCTATCTTACCCAGATCCCCGGCATGACGGTTCTGTGTCCCGCAAGCTTTGCGGAGCTTCGGGACATGCTTCGCTATGCCATTTGCCAGGTCAGCGGCCCCGTGGCCATTCGATATCCCCGGGGTTGGGAAAGAGACTACACGGCTGCGTCCGATCCTGAGCGCTGCTATATAACGCTGCAGGATGGGGCCGACTTTACTATCTTATCCTATGGGATTCTGATTAATGAGGCGCTGAAGGCCGCAGAGCTGCTTGCAGAAAAGGGCATCGCTGTCCGAGTTATAAAGCTGAATCGCATTGCGCCGCTGAGCGAAGCGGATGTGGCATCTATGCTGTCCGGCACTCGGCGCCTGCTGGTTTTGGAAGATTGCATCGCTGCTGGCTGCGTGGGTGAAAAGGTCAGCTGCCTGGCGGCGTTAGCGGGCGTCCGTTTGGACAAGCTCGTGCTGAAGAACTGCGGTGATCGGTTGCCCAATGAGGGCAGCGTGGAGGAGTTGGATCACGCCCTTGGGCTGGATGCCGCCTCTGTGGCGACATCTATTGAGGAGGTACTCCATGAGCAATAAGACCCGCTTGGATATCTTGCTTACAGAGCGTGGGCTGCTGGACTCCCGGCAAAAAGCCCAGGCCACAATCATGTCCGGAATTGTTTTTGTCAATGGCCAACGTGTGGATAAGGCCGGCACCGCCGTAGCAAATGACGCGCAGATCGAGATCCGCGGTGCGACCCTGCAATATGTGAGCCGGGGTGGCCTGAAGCTGGAAAAGGCCTTGCAGACCTTCCCCTTAGACCTGCGCGGCAAGATCTGCGCCGACATCGGTGCCTCCACCGGGGGATTCACGGATTGCATGCTGCAAAACGGCGCAAAGAAGGTCTATGCCGTGGATGTTGGCTATGGCCAACTGGATTGGAAGCTGCGCAATGATGAGCGCGTGGTCTGTATGGAGCGCACCAACGCACGGTATCTGACCCGAGAGGAGATTCCGGATGAATTGGATTTTGCATCTATCGACGTCTCCTTTATTTCCCTCAAGCTGATTTTCCCGGCCCTTTACGGTCTTTTGCGAGAGGGCGGCGAAATTGCCTGCCTGATTAAACCACAGTTCGAGGCTGGTCGGGAAAAGGTTGGCAAGAAGGGTGTTGTTCGGGACCCTGCCGTGCACCTGGAGGTGCTGGATCACTTTCTGATTCATGCAAAGGAAAATCACTTTACAGTGCTTGGAATTACATATTCCCCCATTCGCGGGCCGGAGGGGAATATTGAATATCTTGGCTTTTTACGTAAATCGGAAGAGCCGAGTGTGCAGATTGATCTAAACGCCATTGTAGAGGCCTCACATAGTACACTGAAGGAGTGAAGGCTATGGAAAAGAGAAAAATCATATTGTGCCCCAATCCATATCGGGATAAGGATATGCATGTGGCAGCCCAATCCAAAGCGATCCTGGATGAGGCGGGCTTTGAGACCGTTGTGTGCCTTCCCTTTCAAAAGGAGGGTTATGGCGCGAATATGGGCCTGCCCATCGGCCAGCTGCCTCAGGAGATCAAGCGGGCCGACCTGCTCATTGCCTTCGGCGGCGACGGAACGATCCTGCATTTGGCAAAGACCGTTGCCATGAATAATGTCCCCGTGCTGGGCATCAATTTAGGTAGCCTGGGCTTTATGTCTGAGCTGGAGCCCAATGAACTGGACCGCCTGCGAGATCTGAAGGATTGGAGCCTCACCATGGAGGACCGTATGATGCTGGATGTATCCGTGCTGCGGGATGGCCGAACGGTTTACAGCACCGTTGCGCTGAACGATGCCGTTATCTCCAAGGGCTCCATTGCCCGTGTGGTGCGGCTGGAGATATTCACGGAGGAGGGTTTCTTGACCCGGGTCAGCGGCGATGGAGTAGTGGTGTCCAGTCCCACCGGCTCCACTGGCTATTCCATGGCCGCCGGTGGCCCCATCGTGGAGCCCACGGCCCGTAACATTCTTATCACGCCCATTTGTCCCCATTCCACCCGTTCCAGCAGCTATGTGCTGGATCCGTCCCATGTAATCCGCGTGACCGCCCCGGATGCAAATCGGAAATTTGTGTACCTGTCCTCCGATGGCGGCAAAGCATTTTCTCTGAAGAATAACGACCTGGTACAGGTGAGCCGCTCCAGGCACACCATGAAGCTGGTGCGCCTGTCCAAAAAGAGCTTTTGCGAGATTCTTGATAAAAAAATGGCCATGGAGGCTGCGAAATATGAAAAATGACCGTCAAAAAATGATCCTGGACATCATTGCCCAGGAGGTTGTGGAGACCCAGGAGCAGCTTCTTTCGCTGCTTCAGGAGCGGGGTTTTTCCGGTACACAGGCCACGATTTCCAGAGATATCAAGCAGCTGCACCTGGTGAAGGCCCCGGCGGGCCAGGGAAAGTACCGCTATGCAGTGTCGGACCACGGCACCAAGATCCATGTGGCAGATAAGCTGCAGACCATTTTCCGTGAGAGTATTGTGAATGTGGATTACGCCCAGAACCTGGTGGTGATTCACACCATGTCCGGCCTGGCCAACGGTGCGGCTGCTGCACTGGATGGCATGAAGATCGACCAGCTCCTTGGTACCCTGGCCGGTGATGACACGGTGCTGCTGATTATGCGCAACTCTGAGAGCGCAGCCGAACTTGCTACCAGTGTCAAATCGATGCTGCGCTGATAAGGAGGGAACACAATATGCTGGATTTGCTGCATATTGAAAATATTGCCATCATTGAGCAGGCAGACATTTCATTCCGTCCGGGCTTTAATGTGCTGACAGGTGAAACCGGTGCAGGCAAATCCATAGTGATAGATGCGCTGAGCGCCGTTTTAGGCCAGCGTGCGTCCCGTGAGCTGATTCGGACCGGGGCAGACCACGCCTTTGTCAGTGCTGTTTTTTCCGGGATTCCCCAGGGCCTTGGCGCGGATTTGGGCGTTGCCGATGCGGAGGAATGGCTCCTACAGCGTGAGATATATGTCGACGGCAAAAATGTTTGCCGCTTGAATGGTCGGCCTATGACCGTGACCCAGCTGCGCACCTTGGGAAGCCGACTGCTGAATATTCACGGCCAGCACGACGGTCAGCAGCTTTTGGATGAAGCACAGCACATCCTTTACCTGGATCAGTATGGAAGGTATATGCCTTTACAGGCCGCCTACCAGGAGAAGTATTCTGCCCTGCAGAGGATCGAAAACCAAATCTCTGCCCTGCAGATGGATGAGGCGGAAAAGGCCCGGCGGATTGACACACTGCAGTTTCAGATCCAGGATCTGGAGCGCGCCAATCTGCAAAGCGGTGAAGAAGAGGAGCTCCTGGAACGGAGGAATCTGCTGCGCAACAGTGAAAAAATCATTTCTGCCGTTCAGGGGGCAGACTATTGCCTCAATGGAGATGACCAGCGGGAGGGCGCACTGTCTCTGCTCCGTCGGGCTCAGGAGCAGTTGTCCACTGTAAGGGGCTTGGGTGATAGCTTTGCCCAATTGACCGAGCGGATAAATGCCGTATACAGTGAGCTATATGACATTGCCTATACGGTGCAGGATAAGAAGGACGAGCTTGATTTTGCCCCGGGTGAACTGGATACAGTAGAGCTCCGCTGTGATCAGCTCTATCGGTTGAAGAAAAAATATGGCGCAACTGTTGAGGATATGATGGCGTATCTGGAAAAGTGCAGGCAGGAGCTGGATCAAATCACTTTGGCGGATGACACTTTGGCGCAGCTGCAAAAGCATCGGGAAAAAGCGCTGAAGGAGGCATCGGCTGCTGCCCGGGAACTGTCTCAACAGCGTAAGGCTGCAGCCCAATCGCTTGAAAAACAGATCCTGACGGAGCTGCAGGAACTGAATATGGGCTCTATCCGGTTTCAGGTTGCATTTGCGGAGAAGAAGCTGGATGCCACCGGCATGGACGAGGTTCGCTTTTTGATGTCTGCCAACGTGGGGGAGGAGCTTCGTCCTATTCAGAAGATCGCCTCCGGCGGCGAGTTGGCCCGGATTATGCTGGCCATGAAAAATGTGTTTTCTCAGCAGGAAAAGCTGGGCACTATGGTCTTTGACGAGGTGGATACCGGCGTGTCCGGTCGAGCGGCGCAGAAGGTGGCAGAGAAGATGGCAAAGATTTCCCGCCAGAAGCAGGTGCTGTGTGTGACGCATCTTCCGCAGCTGGCAGCTATGGCGGATACTCATTTTTCTGTAGAAAAGGGCGTTTCGGGCGGCCGGACTTTTACCCGTGTACAGGAGCTGACACGGCAGCAGCGCCGGGAGGAGCTGGCTCGGCTTACCGGCAGCGGGCAGACTTCTCAGACTATGATAGACAGTGCTGAAGAACTCCTGTCAGCGGCGGATGCATTTAAAAAAGCCTTAGTGTAGCTTAGACTTGTCAAGTATATGGACGGCTGATTCCATATGCAATAAATAAAAAAATGCACAGCACCAATGAAGTGCCTCCGGAAGTGAAACAAATGCTTTCAAAAAAATGTTTAAGCAGCCGAAAGGGCTTGTAGCCTGTGAAGAGCAGGCCGCAAGCCCTTTAGCGCTGTAGTGATCCGGATATTCAAGGAGCTCCCCTTTGAGGGATTCTATAGATTATAATTTATACAAAATTTATGCAAATACAGCATTTTACCGCAGGAAGTGCGCAGAGTAGTTATTCACATGTTCAAGATATATTGTTGCCCTACACAAACATGAGCTCGGACAAGATGCTTTTTGCTTGAAAAAAACTGAATCCTATAGTACAATATATCGGCATGAATCAACATTTATATGAACAGGATTGAATCTGTATGAAAACAAGCGATTTTTATTTTGATCTCCCACAGGAGCTGATCGCCCAAACACCTATTGAAAAGCGGGATGCCTCTCGTTTGCTGGTGCTGGATAAAGAAAGCGGCGCCTGGGAGCACCGGCATTTTTTTGATCTGCCGGAGTATCTGCACCCGGGTGACTGTCTGATTTTGAACGATTCCCGGGTGCTTCCGGCCAGACTTTTGGGCCAGCGTTTGCCTGGCGGCGGCGCCTGTGAGGTGCTGCTGCTTATTGACCGGGGAGAGAATACCTGGGAGTGCCTGGTGCGCCCCGGGAAGCACCTGCGCCAAGGTGCTAAGCTCAGCTTCGGAAATGGGGAGCTGACGGCGGAGGTGACCCAGGTTCTGGAGGGCGGCAACCGCCTGGTGCGGTTTAACTATGAAGGCATTTTCCTGGAAGTGCTGGATAGGCTGGGCAAGATGCCTCTGCCGCCGTATATTAAGGAGGAACTGCAGGACAGGGAGCGATATCAGACCGTATATTCCAAGGTAGTCGGCTCTGCTGCTGCCCCCACGGCCGGCCTTCATTTTACGAAGGAGCTATTGCAAAAGGTGCAGGAAATGGGTGTAAACGTTGGCTATGTTACGCTCCATGTAGGACTTGGCACGTTTCGGCCTGTAAAGGAGGATGACATTACAGATCATCTAATGCACAGCGAATACTGCGTGATTCCCCAGGAGACGGCGGACCTTATCAACGAGACAAAGAAAAACGGTGGTCGGGTCATATGTGTGGGGACGACATCCTGCCGCACGGTGGAATCCTGGGCGGCAGAGAACGGAACTATGAAAGCTTCCGCCGGATGGACAAGCATATTCATTTATCCCGGTTATAAGTTCAAGGTTTTGGATGCACTGGTCACCAACTTTCACCTGCCGGAATCCACACTTATCATGCTGGTTTCAGCCCTGGCGGGGAGGGAGCATGTGCTGCGGGCCTATGAGGAGGCTGTGCGGGAGAGGTATAGGTTCTTTTCCTTTGGGGATGCCATGTTCATCCATTAATCGGTATTTCACAATGGTGATTGAGCTCATCGTTTTAGGCTGCTTGCAGCTCGTGTCACTCATGTGATCTCCAATCAAATTTGAGGAGCTAATTTATGTTTAAGATCATTAAAAAAGAGGGAGATGCCCGGCGTGGCGAGTTTCGCTGTGCGCATGGCGGAGTGGTGCAGACGCCTGTATTTATGAATGTGGGCACCCAGGCGGCCATCAAGGGCGGACTCAGCGCCTTTGATCTAAAGGACATCGGCTGCCAGATTGAGCTGTCCAACACTTATCACCTGCATCTGCGCCCCGGCGACGATGTGGTGAAGCAGATGGGCGGCCTACATAAGTTTATGAACTGGGACGGGCCGATCCTGACGGATTCCGGCGGATTTCAGGTGTTTTCCCTGGCCAGCCTGCGCAAAATCAGGGAGGAGGGCGTAACCTTTGCGTCCCACCTGGACGGCCATCGCATTTTCATGGGGCCCGAGGAGAGTATGCGGATCCAATCCAACTTAGGCTCGGACATCGCCATGGCCTTTGACGAGTGCGTGGAAAACCCGGCAACCTATGAATACGCCAAGGCCAGCTGTGAGCGCACGCTGCGGTGGCTGGAGCGGTGCAAAAAGGAGCATGACCGGCTGGGCAGCCTGCCGGATACAGTAAATCCTGGGCAACTGCTCTTTGGCATCAACCAGGGGGCCACTTTTCCGGACCTTCGCATCTGGCACATGCAGCAGATTGCCAAGCTGGATTGTGACGGCTACGCCATTGGCGGCTTGGCGGTAGGGGAGCCCACAGAGATCATGTACGAAATAATTGAGGCGGTAGAGCCGTATATGCCGGCTGACAAGCCCCGATACCTCATGGGCGTGGGTACGCCCAGCAATATTATCGAGGGCGTGGCCCGGGGAGTGGATTTTTTTGATTGCGTGATGCCGGCCCGCAATGCCCGCCATGGCAAGCTTTTTACCTGGCAGGGAACTATGAATATCAAGAACGCCAAATATAAGCTGGATGATGGTCCTCTGGATCCGGAGTGTGATTGTCCTGTCTGCCGTAATTTCAGCCGTGCCTATATTCGGCATCTGTTCGCTGCAGAGGAGATCCTGGCCATGCGTCTTGCGGTGATGCACAACCTGTATTTTTACAACAAGCTGGCCCAAAAGATTCGGGATGCACTGGATGAGGGGCGGTTTGCCGCTTTTCGCGCGGAGTTCAGTGAGAAGCTCTCACAAAAGATATGAAAAGAATCCGTGAACAACCCGAAAAACTCTTGCAATACTCTGAATAATTCTGTATAATACAATCATATTGTAAAAAAGGAGATTATGTCCCATGTTTGAAATCGCATATGCGTCTACTTCCGGCGCCGCCTCCAGTGGCAGCGGAATGACTTCCATTTTGATGATCGTCGTCATGCTGGCCATTTTCTACTTCCTGTTGATTCGCCCCGAGAACAAGCGTAAAAAGCAGGCTGAGGAAATGCGCAGCTCCCTGAAAAAGGGCGATTGGATTACCACCATTGGTGGTGTGTACGGCCGCGTTGTCACTATTACCGACCGTACCGTTGTCATCGAGACCAGCGAGGATCGCGTGCGTGTGGAGTTTTTGAAATCCGCCATTGGTTCTGTGGGTACTCTGGAAGAGCAGGCTGCCGCTGCTGCCGCTCCCCGTCGCAGCAAGAAGGCTGCTGCCGAGACTAAGGACGAGACTCCCGCTGTTGAGGAGGCCCCCGCTGCCGAGGAAGCCGCTCCCACTGAGGAGAACAAGACTGAGGAATAATCCTTTCATAAATCATAACCTTCCCCAATATGCTGAAACAGCATGAGTTGGGGGAGGTTTTTTATGCGTATTCGAGATTGGATCAACAGGAATGTGGGCCTGGGCCTGCTGATAAGTCTGCTCCTCTGCGCAGCCGGGGCGGCATTGGGTGCAATACTGATGGACCGGGAGCTGCTGGCAGTGGAGTCGGCAGGGAAGTGGATGGCATTTATGTGGTTGTCGGCATCATTTGTTGGCTGCAAAGTCGCTCTGCAGAATGTACAACAGAGTCGGCTACCACACGCCGCAGAACAAGCGGTACTTCTGTACCTTATTGTATGGGCTGCGGCACTGGCCATCCGTGCGGTGCCAAATTTTCAATCAAACGGATGGCATATAACAGGCGCTGTATGGGGCGGTGCAGCTTTGGCGGCACTGATACCGGGCGGTAAAAGAAAGCGCATCAAAAGAAAGTCTAAATCTCGAAGAGGGAGAGCGCATAAAGAACACAAATAGTCATTTTTACCAAAAATGTAAAATTGGCAAATAATTTTATTCCACTCCCAGAATTCAATTGTTTTCTTATGGGACGCAAGATGTTGTGTGAAGCGCACCGTTGGAAACAATATTTGGAGATAAAACAGGCTGGGTGAGTCGCCTCATGCTCCAGTTTAAACAGTTTACATAATGCAGTTTACATAATATTTTGGCATAAATAGAGAAAATGCGGAATCTGCCGCAATTCCCTTGCTCTTTTGAGAAAAAAGGCTTATAGTATAGATGTTTTCTTCTAAAGGAGATGCTCGTCTCATAGAATGTTACGAGGTGAGTATCACATGAGAAAAAATCGTTTGCCCAGGGCTGTGAGAGTCAGGCCTCAGATGGATCCGGCTGTTTTCTTTTTTAGTGCCTCTTTTTTGTTGGGAGGTATCGCGGGATATTTTTCCTGCTGCGGCATGGGCATTGATGCAGAGATACAGACCTACCTGACCCAGTATGCAGAGGTCTTGTCCTCCGGAGGCTCGGTTACGGCCGCTTCTGCTTTAAGCGTTGCCGCCGCCTATTACCGGGTGCCCTGCATGGTGTTTCTATGTCGGTCATTCCGCCGTGCGTTTTATTGGCATTGCGGCATTTTTCTGTTTGAGGGCTTCCTTCTGTCTTTCGCCGTGTCGAGTTTGGCTCTGGCGCTGGGACAGGTGGGAGTGCTTGTTTCTCTGTGTGTTTTCGGTGTCCGGTACCTCTTTGTTTTGCCAGTCTCGCTTTCTCTGGCGCTGTGTGGCCGATCTTCTGCTGAGCCAGGATCCGGGCGGCGAATGACGCGAGCCGGTAGAAAACCCGAGACCAATCGGCTCCGCTTTATATTTGTTTATCCTGCGATCCTGGCGTTGGGCGTTATGGTCGAGTTGACATTAGTGCCCAAGCTGGCAGCTTTTGCGCTGCTGCATATTTCGTGAAAGGGAGGTGAACGTGTGTCGGATTATTTGGCGCTCTATCGCAGCTATCTCACAACTGAAAAGCGCATGTCCGCAAACACTGTCAGCTCCTATATGCGGGATCTGAGCCAGTATGACGAGTGGCTCAAGCAGAAGAAGACAGATTTGAAGCGTGCCAAGAACGTCCTTTTACAGGAGTATGTGAAACGGCTGGAGCAGCTTGGCAAGTCCCCGGCCACCATGAGCCGATTTTTAGCTTCCTCCAAATCTTTTTATGCCTACATGTTTTCCAAGGGTTACATAAAAACCAACCCAACCGCTGCGCTGAAAGCGAAGAAGGTGCAGCGAAAATATCCGGAAATTCTGACTAACAAGGAAGTTGAGCTGTTTTTGGAGCAGCCGAAGTGCGTGGATGAAAAGGGCTTTCGAGATCATGCCATGCTGGAGCTGCTCTATGCCACCGGCATCCGGGTTTCAGAGCTGATCGCCCTGGACGTAGATGATCTGAACCTACCTGCGGGCTTTATTGTGTGCCGCAGCAAAGGGAAGGAGCGGAGTATCCCCCTATATCCCGGTGCGATAAAAGCACTACAGGACTATGTGCAGCATATTCGGGAGCGCATCGTCACTAATGACGAGGAGAAAGCTCTGTTTGTCAATATGAATGGCGAGCGTATGACCCGCCAAGGCTTTTGGAAAATCATCAAATACTACCAGGAAAAGGCAGATATCAATAAGGATATCACACCACATATGCTGCGCCACTCCTTTGCGGCACACCTGCTGGAAAACGGCGCTGACCTTCATTCCATTCAGGAGATGTTGGGTCATGCGGATATTTCCTCCACGCAGATCTATACGCATATTGTCAATAAACAGCTGAAGGATGTCTACCAAAAGGCACACCCCCGCGCATAAACGCAGAAAAACTCCCGACGGATAAAATCCGTCGGGAGTTTTTTGTATACTTCAGAGAACTTCCTTGATGGAGGCCGCAATTTGCTCACCGGTAAGCCCATACTCTCGCAGTACGTCAGCTGCCTTACCGGATTGACCGAACTGATCATTTACGCCGATCTTCTTGAACTTGCAGTTGACCTTGCCCATGAGGACCTCGGCCACAGCGTCGCCCAAACCGCCGATGACGCTATGCTCCTCTACGGTGACTACCTTGCCGCACTTCTGCGCGTATTCCGTGACGCAGGCGGTATCGATGGGCTTGATGGTGTGTACGTTGACGACCGCCGCATCCACACCCTCATCGGCCAGCAGCTCGGCCGCCTTCAAAGCCTCAGCTACCATCAGGCCGCAGGCAAAAATAGCCACGTCCTTACCCTCACGAAGCACATTGGCCTTGCCGATCTCAAAGGGATAATCCTCCTCAAACACCGGGGTGGCCAGGCGGGCGGTGCGCATATAGGCAGGCCCCTGGAACTCTGCCAAGGCAAAGGTAGCCTTGCGAGCTTCCTTGGCGTCGGCGGGAACAATGACCGTCATCCCGGGAATCAGCCGCATAAGTCCGATGTCCTCCAGGCACTGATGGCTGCCGCCGTCCTCGCCCACGGAAACGCCGGCGTGGGAACAGCAGATCTTTACATTGAACTTGGGGTAGGCAATGGAGTTGCGGATCTGCTCGTAGGCCCGGCCCGCACCGAACATGGCGAAGGTGGAGCAGAAGGGGATGAGACCCATGGTGGAAAGGCCTGCACCGATGTCCATCATATTGCACTCAGCAATGCCGCAATCAAAGAAACGGTCGGGATAGGCGGCCTTGAAATACTTGGTCATGGTAGCGCCAGCCAAATCGGCATCCAGAACAACGATCTTATCATTGGCGGCACCCAGCTCTACGAGAGCCTTGCCGTAAGCTTCACGGGTTGCGATTTTTTCACTCATGGTTTCAGCCCTCCAGTTCCTTCAATGCTTGCTCGCGCTGCTCGGCGTTGGGCGCCTTGCCATGCCAGCCCACCTGATTTTCCATAAAGGAAACACCCTTGCCCTTGACCGTGTGCGCCAGGATACACTTGGGTACGTCGGGCGTATGAGGTGCGGCCAAAGCTGCCTCAATGGCATCCAGGTCATGGCCGTTGATCTCGTACAGATCAAAGCCAAAGGCTTTTAGCTTGGCGGGTAAATTGCCCAGGGACATAACCTCGTCGTTGCTGCCATCGATCTGCAGGCCGTTGTTATCGATCATAACCGTCAGATTGTCCAGCTTATAATGGGCGGCTGACATAAATGCCTCCCAAATCTGCCCCTCCTGGCACTCGCCGTCACCCAGCAATGTAAAGACCTGTGTGTCCTTACCCAGCTTCTTAGCGCCCAGGGCCATACCCACAGCAATGGAGCAGCCCTGTCCCAAGGAACCGGTGGAAGCATCCACACCGGGGACTTTCTTGCAGTCCGGGTGCCCCTGAAGGATGCTGTGGAGCTGGCGGAAATTGGCATATTCGCTGCGATCAATAAAACCAAGGCTGGCCAAAACCGCGTAGTAGCAAGGGGCGCTGTGGCCCTTGCTGAGCACAAAGCGGTCCCGTCCATCCCACTTGGGATTCTTGGGGTCCAGCCGCATGTGGTTATAAAAAACGCTGGTCATAAGCTCCACGGCAGAAAGGGACCCACCGGGATGCCCACTGCCGGCATTGGCCGTCATGGTGATGATGTCGCGGCGCACCTGCCTGCAGATTTTGGAAAGTTCAGCCGTATTCATGAGAAACCTCCAATTCAATATAATGCATACAAAAATATGGTACATCATTTAAAGAATAAAGTCAAGATTTGACCGTGTCTGCCCGCATAATATTTCCGGCAGCAGGGAGGAGTGTAAAGGAAGAGTGGTTAATCCTCGATTTTTCCTTTGATTTTAACGTGTGACAAGGGGTTTGCCTTTGCGGCAATTCTAAGAGCTTCGTTGTCAATATGCGTATAAATCTCCGTGGTATTCAGGTGTTCGTGCCCCAAAACCTCCTGCACAGCCTTCACATCCACGCCGTTTTGCAGCATGAGAGTAGCAGCGGTATGGCGCAGCTTGTGTGCGGAATACATCTGGCTGTCCAACCCGGCGTCTGCCAGGTGTTTTTTTACCAGGTTGTGTACGGTGGCCCTGCTGATTCTTTGATGATTACGGGAAACAAACAGAGCATCCTGATCTTTTCCGCCAATAAAAGGCCTCACCTTCAGATATGCGTCCAGCGCATCCTTGCATGCTTCATTCAGGTAGACAATGCGTACTTTGTTGCCTTTGCCCAGCACTCGGAGAGCATCATCCTGAATATCGGATCGATTCAGACCGATGAGCTCGGAGATCCGCAGCCCGCAGTTCAGAAAAAAGGTGAGGATGCAAAGATCACGCTCCCGATTCAGTCCGTCCACGTTTTCCAAAAGCTGTATGCTTTCATCCAGAGTTAGGTAGTGGGGAAGGGATTTTCTTATTTTCGGCGAATCAATATCCCGGATTGGGTTTTCCGGAAGTAGGTGAACCTTGTTGCATAGATAGTTAAAAAATGAACGAAGTGTAGCAACTTTCCGGGCCCGGGATGCCGCCGAAAGACCTTTGGCAGAATTTTCGCTGTTGGGCCGCTGAGGCCGCTCACGGCTGAGGTATGCCAGGTAGCTGTAAACGTCTGTCAGCGTGATGGAGCGGATAAACTCAATTCCAATGTCACGAATGTCGATCTGATCCAATTCATAACCTGAAAGCTCCGGCTCGCGGAGCTGCTTGATGTACCGCAGAAAGTTGCGAAGATCCAAATAGTATTCATCAACGGTTTTTTGTGAGTGTGCCTTAACCGTCTCGTGGTAAGATAAAAACTCCAGCAGGATCCTGGGCGAATCCGCGCGGTAATCCATAGCCATATAGGTAAACCTCCGGATTATTTATATCATTTGTGCTATATGTTTTGTTTAATAGTATATCATGTTATATTTCATTTTTCCAGCCATATGTACTATTCTCCTCCCTTCAATTAAACAAAATTTTTATTTTGTTTAATTAACTGTGTGAAAAGAAATGGGGGCTGCTGTGGCTCCCCCGGCTGGATTCAATTCTACCATGCAGCTTCCCAAGCGTCAACTAAACAAAATAACTGTTCTTGTTGAGTTTGTTATTTACGGTGGCCTACGAACTCCGTAGGTCTACCGTAGTGGTTACGCATTGATAGTCAGATTCTATCGAAACCACCGTGTGTGCCTGTGTACACACACGCTGGTTTTTCTTACCGCATCGGGACAGCTCATTGGGCACCTCTTTTTGCAAGACCTCTACCCTCTGCAACATCAAAAAAGCCGAAAGCACCGACCGGAGAGCGGCCAGTGCTTCCGGTAATGAGGTCTTACCCCCTCTTTTATGAAAAAAATATCGGGAGGCGTAACGTCTCCCGATATTTTTTTTCTTTAGCAGCCCTTAATGCAGCGCAGGACAGCCATGAGGATGGAATAATACTTGCTATCGGGGGTGTCGGCGCGGCTGGTGATGACCACCGGGCAGGAGGCGCCGCAGATGGTGCTGGCCATGGTCTTGCCAGCAATATAGGTGCAGGCCTTGTAGAGCACATTACCGATCTCAATGAAGGGGACCAACAGGATGTCTGCCTGGCCGGCCACAGGGTCATGGATAGCCTTATGCTTCACGGATTCCATAGAAATAGCGCCGTCCAAGGCCAGAGGGCCGGAGATAATGCAGCCGGGAACACCGCGCTTGGCGATCTCAGCGGCGGTGACGGTGCTGGCCATCTTTTCGGTGACATTCTCCACGGCGGAGAGGACGGCCACCTTGGGGCAGTCATTGCCCAGGGCCTTGGCCACGGGCAGGGCATTTTCTACGATGCCGATCTGCGTCTCCACATCGGGATTTATATTGATAGCGGCGTCGGTGATCATGATAAAGCGGCCCTCGTACTCGAAAATGCCGCACTGGCTCACCAGACGGCGGCCACTGGCGGGAATCAGACCTGTCTCACGGTTCAGAATGGCACGGGCAAAGTTGGAGGTCTGCAGGATACCCTTCATGGGGATGTCGGCCTTCCCTTCCTTCACCAGTTTAATGGCAATCTTGGCGGATTCCAGCTCCTCACCATCAAAGTCGATGATCTCATAGTCAGTTTCGCTTTCGCCCATGTTGTGGAGCATCTGGATGATCTCGGCCTTTTTACCGATGAGTGTACCCTCCACCACGCCTCTGCGCTTGGCATTGACCACGGCGCTCAGCGCCGGCTCGTCATGAGCATTGGCCAATGCAATGCGCTTTTTCATATTCTGAGACAGAACATAGGATTCGATTTCCTTAAAGGTTGTAAACATACTTTCTTCCTCCCTGTGTGCAGGATTATTACCATCGATTGACAAGGGCAAATACGCCGGCAGGTGCAAAGCTGTTTCTGTCCCTGTCAATCGATGGTATAAGCTGATTATACGCCCAATTTACGATAAAAACAACAGGAATTCTTCCACTATGGAGGAATATAAGAATTGTCTTGTAATCTGCCTGCCCATGCTGTATACTATAAACAATACTTAAGGAGGTTGGGCTATGTGGGATATATTCTTTTACGCTGTTATCGGGGTGGGTGCGCTGCTTTTCTTTGGCCTGCTCTATTACCGGATCGATTGGGCCCGCCATCCGGAAAAGTATAAGGATCTCGAAAACGATGAAAAAAATGAATACTGGGACAAAAAGCAAAAGGACCGGCAGATGCGTGAAAAGAAGGCCAAGGACAAGGCTAAGGCCATGAAGCATCAGCGCCGGGTGGATAAGATCAACCACTACCGTGCCGTGGCCGGGAAGAAGCCGCTGGATCAGAATTTAAAAGAAAAGAAGTAAGCAAAACTGCTCCGTATGACATTGCCATACGGAGCAGTTTTTTTGCTTAGGGTATGCGCGCCTTACTTATAATTCGTCGTGGGCAAGGAGCCGGAGGGCCTGACCAACATTTTTTGCCGGGATCAGCTGCAGCTTTCCTAATGTACGGAGTTTGTCTGCCTGCTGTGCCGGGACAATACACCGGGTAAAGCCCAGACGCTGTACCTCAGCAAGGCGCTGCTCTATGTGATTGATGCTGCGTATTTCGCCGGAAAGCCCCACCTCACCCATGGCTGCCAGTTTTGTGGGGATAGGCTTATCCAGATAGCTGGATGCAACGGCGGTCAGAACAGCCAAATCAGAGGCGGGCTCGTCCAAGGTTAGTCCGCCGATGATATTGAAGTATGCATCGCACTGGGAGACCTTTAGCCCGCCGCGTTTTTCCAGTACCGCCAGGAGCATGGCAGCCCGGTTGGAGTCCAAGCCGTTACAGGTACGGCGGGGATAATTGGCGTTGGACGGGGCCACCAGGGCCTGTACCTCGGCAAGGACCGGCCGTGCGCCCTCCATCACACAGGTAACACAGGAGCCGGGAGCATCCTCGGGACGACCGGAGAGCAGCATTTCCGAGGGATTCTCTACCTCTCGCAAGCCGATATCCAGCATCTCAAATACGCCGATCTCGTTGGTGGCGCCGAAACGATTTTTGGCGGCACGGAGGATTCGATAGGCCATGTGCTGCTCCCCCTCAAAGTATAGGACGCAATCCACCATGTGCTCCAAGACCTTTGGCCCGGCGATGAAGCCGTCTTTATTCACATGGCCTATAACGAAAACGGTCACGTTTCCCTCTTTGGCCAGCTGCATCAGCTTCATGGTACAATCCTTCACCTGGCCCACACTGCCCGCCGGAGAATTCAACTCGTCGTTATACAGGGTCTGGATGGAGTCCACGATAAGGACATCCGGCTGCTCCTGCTGCACACACTCCAGCACATCGCCTAAATTCGTCTCGGAAAGGACGTAAAGGCTGCTGCTCTCTGCCTGCAGCCGTTTGGCGCGCAGCTTCAGTTGGTGGACGGATTCCTCTCCGGATATATATAATACACGAATCTGCTCTCCCAGCTTCTTGCAAATCTGCAGCATCAGGGTGGATTTGCCGATACCCGGTGCGCCGCCTACCAGAACCAGAGATCCCTTTACGGCACCGCCGCCCAAAACGCGATCCAGTTCGCCCATGCCGGTGGAGAATCGGATCTCCTCATCCTCACGCAAATCTGTAATGCTTTCTGCCTTTACAGGTAATCTATTTAAAAGATTTTTTGCCTTGCCGGAGGGACGCCTTTCCTCCGGCTGCTCTACAATGGAGTTCCAAGCGCCGCAGGCGCTGCAGCGCCCTGCCCACTTGGGCGTCTCATTTCCGCACTCTGTGCAATAGAATATAGTTTTCGCCTTCATGATTGCTTCTCCGTTCTGCTCTGTAAATATCCGGACACGATAGCGGCGGAAAGGCGCCGCTGGTGATCGTCCGTTTGCAGAAGCTCCGCTTCTGCAGGGCTGGATAGAAATCCGCACTCCACCAGGATCCCGGGACTACAGATATTCTTCATGAGATATATGGAATCATCCATCTGCTTTGCATTTTTTCCACTGCCATGGTTAACGGCGCTGTTTAGCGCCTGCTGCACGGAAACGGCCATCTGCTGGGCCGGCTCCACGGCGTTATAAAAGACCTGCGCGCCGCGCACCTTGCTGCCGGGCAGGCTGTTTTGATGGATGCTGAGGAGTATGCTCCCGGCGGTTTCATTCACCAGCTTGACCCGGTTGGACAGGTCGGATACCTTTTTCTCCCGCAGTGTCTGCGCATCCGGAGAGTATATGGCCTCCTCCCCTTCCCGGGTCATGATGGTCACCTGGCCTACAAAGGCAAGCAGCAGCTGTGTTTTTTGCGCAATGGCCAAATTGATATTGCTTTCTGGTACGCCAGACGCGGACACGGCTCCGCCATCCTCACCGCCGTGGCCGGCGTCTATCACCAGTACCGTCTGCGCGGTGACCGGTTCCGGAGAGACCACCGGCTTGTCCCGATGCGCGGCAAAAACACACACCACGGCAGCCACCAAAGCCATTGCCCCGCAAATCACAGCGGCTGTCCTTTTCTTCATCAACACGATCACAGCGCAGCACCCCTTTCGGGTCAATATATGCGCCTTGATTCAAAGCTATTCTATCATATTGGGCGGCATTTTGGAATCCCCTGTCCCCTATTCTTTCGCCGCGGCATAAAATGGATTGTTCCCAAGGGGAACAGAAGCCTATGAGGAGGAGAAATATTTGTATTCGGAAAAATCAGTTGCCGGGATGGAGACGGCCAATTGCTCGACGCAGCAGGGATCATTGCCCGGCGCTTGTGCATCGTTGGCTTTTCCCTATATCCCCATGCAGGGCAAGAATCCCAAGCAGTATGACCGGCGTGAGGCGCTGCAGCAGGGAACGCTGTTTCCCGGTTTGGACCTGCCATTTCATCGGGATTTAAAAAGCCGATTTCCAGCCGTAAACAGTGCGCTTTCTGAGCTGATGGCCCTGGATTTTGCCGTGGATGAGTTAGGGCTATACCTGACGACCCATGCCGACGACAAGGAAGCGCTGGAGTTGTATTGGAGCTATATTGCTCTGGCTCAAGAGGGACGCAAGCGCTACCAGGAAACCTATGGACCAGTGCTGCAAACCGATATAACGCCCGGGAGCTACCGCTGGCTCCATGATCCGTGGCCCTGGGATGAAGGAGGAAATAGCTGATGTTTGTATATGAAAAAAAGCTGCAGTACCCCGTGCGCATCGCAAACCCCAACCCTAAGCTGGCAGCTGTTATAATCAGCCAGTATGGTGGCCCTTATTCCAATAAACTATAGCATCAGAATCAATGGTGTGGGACAGCCTTTTTGCGCTTCCCTCGCATATCTTTCCCTTCTGTTATAGTATTTTTCCGCCCATTTGACAAACTTAAAGTGCCGGATCAGTGATCCGGCACTTTTTTAGCTCATTTTCAGAATTTCACGACGAAGGCGCAGGATGATCCGCTTTTCCAGCCGGGAGATGTATGATTGAGAGATGCCCATATGATCGGCTACCTCCTTCTGTGTCATCTCCTTTTTCCCGCCCAGCCCAAATCGGAGGGTGATAATATCCTGCTCTCGGGAGGAGAGCTTTCCTACGGCGTCCTGCAGGAGCTTCCGGTCTACATCTGCTTCGATAGGGCGCATCACTGTGTCGCCATCTGTACCCAAAACATCGCTGAGAAGCAGCTCCTTTCCATCCCAATCCGTGCTCAGGGGCTCGTCAAAGCTGATTTCTGTCCGCTGGGCTGAGTTTTTGCGTAGAAACATAAGAATCTCGTTTTCGATGCAACGAGAGGCATAGGTGGCCAGCTTGATGTTTTTATCCGCCCGAAAGGTGTTGATGGCCTTGATGAGCCCGATAGTACCGATGGAGATAAGGTCCTCCATATTGACCCCCGTGTTTTCAAACCTGCGGGCCAGGTATACTACCAGCCGTAGGTTCCGCTCAATGAGCGTTTGTCGGACGGAAAAATCTCCCTGGTCCATCTGCGCAATGAGCTGGGCCTCCTCGGTTCGTGACAGTGGCTGCGGCAGCGTGTCACTGCCGCCTATGTACATAATCTTATCCGGCCCGGCGATCCGAAGCAGCCAAATCCGAAGCTGCAGCAGGAGCTTTTTCATGTTCCCTCCCCCTTTCTGTGCCGCCCCACAGGGCGCAGTATCCGCCGCCGTCACTCAACGGCCCGACAGATAGGGCAATGAGCGTGCGGGGGATCCTTCTGCGGTGCAGGGTGATGTAGTCGCTGCGTACCGCAAGCAGCAAGCCGGATTTCGTCCCTACACTGCGATACGGAAGCAGTGTAAAATGAAGCCTGCTTCCTGCGGCATAGAGCCTTGCCATGGCTATCTCCGGTGTAGGTTTCTCCCGCAGGATCGCCGCATCCGCCGCTGGCAGCAGATCCATGACCGCTGCCTGTTCCATCACCAAAACCGGCCGGCCATCCACAGGGTTACGCAGAGTATTTCCTGTATCATGAAGTGCTGTAAAGCTACTTTCCTTTCCACCGATTGCCACCCGAATTTTCATTAATTCCCCTCCATGTCTGGCTTCCTGTCGAAAGAGCAGATGCAGCACGGCGGACAGCGTCGCTGTGCCGCCTAATAGCAGCTTCCAATCAATCTCCGCCCGATAGATTTTTTTCCAAAGGAGCTCCGGGGCACCAATGCAGAACCCCAACGCAAGGATCACACCGGCCAATGCCCCGGAAAGGAGGAAAAATAGTCCCATAAGCTTCAGCGTATGCCGCTCCCGGCCGAAGGCTGCCCAGGCTAAAGCTGCGCCTGCGATAGCCTTTCCGGCCGGATGGGCCAGCCAGCTCAGGCCCGGCAGGAATACGGCGATCGCGTATAGCCCGCCTGCTGCGCCGCACAGAAAGAACCGCAGACGCCGCAAAGGTGTACCCGCCAACCTGGCTGCTGTTAGCAGAAGCAGATAATCCACCGCCAGATTTAAGGCAAACACCCGATCTATGTAGATGCACATGGGTCTCACCTCCCCTGCTCCTGCTTGATTATATCGCTATGAGGGTGTGAAATACGTCAAATTCGGGCAAGAAAAAAATGTCCCTCGCCCCAAAAAGGCGAGGGACATTTTTTAATAACGCTTGGATCAGAATGCTTTGCCATCGCAGCCCAGCACGTCCACGATTTTATGGGCTACCATGTCCTCAATGGCCTGGCGAGCAGGCTTGAGATACTGGCGGGGATCAAAATGATCAGGATGCAGTGCCATGTACTCCCGTATGGACGCAGTCATGGCCAGACGCAGGTCAGAGTCAATGTTAATCTTACATACAGCCATAGATGCAGCCTTGCGCAGCTGATCCTCCGGTACGCCGATAGCGCCGGGCATATTGCCGCCGTACTGGTTGATTTTCGCCACAAATTCCTGGGGCACGGAGGAGGAGCCATGCAGCACAATGGGGAAGCCGGGAAGCTTCTTTTCCACCTCCTCCAGTACATCGAAGCGCAGCTGGGGCTTAGTACCGGGCTTGAACTTGTAAGCACCGTGGCTGGTACCGATAGCGATAGCCAGGGAGTCGCAACCGGTCTTATCCACAAATTCCTGCACCTCCTCGGGGCGAGTGTAGGAGGAATCCTCGGCGGATACGTTTACCTCGTCCTCAATGCCGGCCAGAGTGCCAAGCTCAGCTTCTACCACCACGCCATGATCGTGAGCATATTCCACCACCTGGCGGGTCAGGGCGATATTCTCAGCAAAGGGCTTGGAGGATGCGTCGATCATCACAGAGGTGAAGCCGTCGTCAATGCAGCTCTTGCACAGCTCAAAGCTGTCGCCATGATCCAGGTGCAGGCAGATAGGCAAACCCGTTTCAATGACGGCGGCCTCCACCAGCTTCATCAGATAGGTGCGGTTGGCATAAGCCCGGGCGCCCTTGGACACCTGCAGAATCACCGGGGCATTGAGCTTGGAGGCGGCGCCGGTGATGCCCTGAATGATCTCCATATTGTTTACATTGAATGCACCGATAGCGTAGCCGCCCTTATAGGCCTTTTCGAACATTTCCTTAGAAGTAACCAGTGGCATAGATATATCTCCTTTTCAATAAATTTTAAAACTCTGATTTGAAAGCCATTTCCCTAATTGCCTTATAATACATTTCCATATGCGCATCAACGGTTTCTTTACTTGCCATTTTATAGTTTGCTAAGCTCTTTGTATCGACACATAATCCAAGCATTCTCGATAGGATATCGACTTGCTATGCTTCCAGTGGAATTTCCAACTGATGGCCGATAGCTTTTATTTTCAAGCTTACACTTTCTATTTGCATAGCATCATTACCCAGTATTCTTTTAAATCTATAATTTCCTTTTTTAATTCTACCACAGAAATATAAATTTGCAAGGGTTATGCGTTTACATTTTGGAAGTTTTATGGTAATATAGATTCAGTAAAAAGTCGTAAAATATTCCAATACATTTTGTTTTAGGAGGAGTTTATTTCATGAATGTTCTCAAAGGCGCCTGTATCATCGGCCAATCCGGTGGCCCCACTTCCGTTATCAACGCCAGTGCCTACGGTGTCATTGACACGGCGCTGAAAAGTGGCGTCATCACCAGGGTTTTGGGTGCCGAGCACGGCATCAAAGGTGTATTGAACGACCGACTATTCGATATGGGCCAGGAGGATCCCGAGGAGCTGCGCCTGCTGAAGTACACTCCCTCCTCTGCTTTGGGATCCTGCCGCTATAAGCTGGCAGACCCCGCTGTGGACGACACGGATTTCAAGCGGATCCTGGAAATATTTAAGAAATACGATGTGCGCTACTTCTTCTATAACGGCGGAAACGACTCCATGGACACCTGCAACAAGATTAATCAGTACATGCAGTCCGTGGGCTATGAGTGCCGAGTTATGGGCGTACCCAAAACTATTGACAACGACCTTTACGGCACGGATCACTGCCCCGGCTACGCCTCCGCCGCCAAGTACATCGCCACGTCTATTATGGAGGTGTATCTGGACTCCCATGTGTATGACACCGGCATGATCGTCATTATGGAGATCATGGGCCGCCACGCAGGCTGGCTGGCCGCAGCTTCCGCCCTGGCCGGTGAATACGGTGCCGGCCCCGACCTCATCTATCTGCCGGAGACGGACTTTGACATGCCCAAGTTCATTGAGGATGTCAAGCGGGTCTATGCCGAAAAGGGCAACTGCCTGGTGGCGGTGTCCGAGGGCATCCACTATGCCGACGGCGGCTTTGTATCCGATGCCAAGGTGGAGAAAACAGATGGCTTCGGCCACGCGCAGATGGGTGGTCTGGCCGCTATCCTGGCGGAGGTCATTAAGGAAGAGACCGGCGCCAAGGTCCGTGGAATCGAGCTGAATCTGCTGCAGCGCTGCGGCGCACACCTGGCCTCCGAAACAGACATTGAGGAGTCCTTTATGGCCGGTAAGGCCGCCGTGGAGAACGCCATTGCAGGCATCAACGGCCGCATGATCGCCTTCGAGCGTGGTATTCAGAACGGGCACTACGCCTGCAAAACCAAGCTGGTACCGCTGATGGAGGTGGCCAACGTGGAGAAGAAGATCCCCCGGGAGTGGATCAACGAGGATGGCACCGGCGTCACCCACCGCTTTATTGAGTATGCTCTGCCGCTGATCCAGGGAGAGCCGGATCTGCCCAAGCAGGATTCCCTGCCCCGGTTTGCCAAGCTGAAGAAAGTGCTTGCAAAGTGATCTGCATTAAATAAACTTATAACAACAGGGCTCAGCAGCCAAACGGCTGCCGAGCCCTGTTCGTATTTTACTTTTCCCTGTTCTTCAGATAAATCAGCTGCAAGCCCTCCATGAGAAGGTACTTATCGTAAATGATCTGATTGCGGCAGTAGCGCACAATGACGGGGGCGTTGCTGCCGGTGGCCACAATGGTGGGGTTTTCACCGGGGATGATCTCCTTCATGCGGTCAATGATTCCGTCCAGCATCCCAGCCGTGCCGTAGACGATGCCGTTGCGCATACAATCCTCGGTGTTTTTGCCGATAAGATTCCTGGTGGGGTGCTGCAGGGCTACATTCTGCAGCAGCGCCGAGTGCTCCGACAGGGCATCCAGCGACAGCCGCACCCCCGGGAACATCATGCCTCCCTCGTAGGTCTTTTGCCGGGAAATATAGGAAATGGTGGTGGCCGTGCCCATCTCGATCATAATAATGGGGGCTTGGTATTTCTCCACGGCGGCCACGGCATTGGCCACCAGGTCGGTGCCAAGCTGATTATGGACCTCCATCCGGATGTTCAGGCCCGTTTTAATGCCGGGGCCCACCACCATGGGCTCCTTCCCCAGCAGGCGAGTCAGAGCCTTGTGCATCATAAAATTTATTCCGGGAACGACGCTGGAAAAGATGGCCCCGGTGACTTTATGGATGTCATAGCCGTATAGGGCGAATAGGTTCATCAGATCAATGCTGATCTGATCGGCGGTCTTGCGGCTGTCCGTGTCGATAGACGCCAGGAACTTCAGGTCCCTTCCCTTTCCGAACAGACCCACACTGATGTTGGAATTTCCTATGTCAATAGCAAGCAGCATAAGCGTCCTCCTCCCTTTTTTCATATCATACCACGGTTTTTTATAAAATACAAGACGGACGCCTTATGCATCCGTCTTGTATGCTGTAAAATTACTTACCTTTACAGTATTATACAGATCAAGCCTCCGCCTCCCTCATTGATGATACGCTCCAGGGCTTCCTGCATTTTTTTCTGGGCAGGCTCCGGCATCCGTTTCAGCTTGGCCTGCAGGTCATCTCCCACGATCTCATTAAAGCTGCGGCCAAAAATATTGGATTGCCAAAGCTTGTTGGTGTCCCCCTCAAACTGCTGCAGCAGGTAATTCACCATGTCCTCGGATTGCTTTTCGTCCCCAACAATAGGCGAGACTGTGGTCTCGATGTCTGCCCGAATCATGTGGATGGAGGGCGCACTGGCCTTCATTTTAAGGCTATAGCGTCCCCCTTGCCGGACGATCTCCGGATCCTCTAAGGCCAATTCATCCAGCCCGGGAGCCACGATACCATAGCCGGTGCGGTAGGCATCCTGCAGGGCCGGAGCAACCTTGTCATATTTCTGTCGGACCTGGGATAAATCGGCCAATAAGTTCATCAGGTCGCCGTCATCCTTAACTGTAAAGCTGATCACCTTACTTACAGTTTCGTAAAATAAGCTGCGGGGTGGCTGGATTTCCAGCGCCGTTTTTCCCTGTCCCAAGTCCATCTGCAGCATTTTAGCCTCGGCTACCAGGTCACTGGTCTCCAGCTCCGATCCAATCCCCTCCATCTGCCGCATATGCGTGAGTCTGTTTCCCTGCTTGGAAACCAGCTCCACAAGCCCTTTTTTGATGGGGTGCTCCTTCGGAAGTGAATCTACCCACGACGGGAAAAATACATCCAACTCTTGTAGGGGAAATTCGTATAGAAGCGCCAGAATGATCCGTTGGATCTCTTTTTCATCAAGCTGCAGACAATTCACCGGTAAGCATTTGGCATCGTATTTTGCAGCAAGCTCCTTGGCGATGGCCGCTGCCTCGGTACTCCCCGGTTCGGCGCTATTGACCAGCACTACAAAAGGCTTTCCGATGGCCTGCAGTTCCCGAATGGCTCGATCCTCCGCTTCCAAATAATCCTCCCGCGGAATCTCCGTTATGGTGCCGTCGGTAGTGATGACGATGCCTACGGTAGCATGCTCAGAGATGACCTTCCGGGTGCCAATCTCCGCTGCCTCGGCCATGGGGATCTCGTGGTCGAACCACGGTGTCATGACCATGCGGGGCGCCAGATCTTCAAATTGTCCCATGGCGCCGGGAATCAGGTACCCTACGCAGTCCACCAGCCGGACGCCGAACTCTGCTCCACCGGCCAGTTTGATATGGGCGGCCTCCTCCGGTACGAATTTCGGCTCGGCCGTCATGATGGTGCGGCCAGAGCCGCTTTGTGGCAGCTCGTCGGTGGCTCGATCCCGGCGAAAGCCATTTTCCATCCGGGGCAGCACCTGGGTCTGCATGAAACGCTTGATAAAGGTAGACTTGCCGGTGCGCACCGGCCCCACTACGCCGATATAGATGTTGCCGTCCGTTCGCTGGGCTATGCTCTCATAAATGTCCGTGACCTGACTTATCATTTCCAACCATTCCTTTCTCCTGCAAACGGCAAGGCCGTCATAGTCGTTTGCTCTACTGTATGAGAGAATGAACTGGTTTAGACGAAAAAAACGCACCCCACATCGGGGTGCGTTTTATTGCGGTAAAATCAATCCTGTTGCCAGTTGTGCCACACATTCTGGACATCCTCATTGTCATCCAGCATGTCCAGCAGCTTTTCCATGTTCTTCACATCGTCCTCGCCGGTCATGGTAACATAGTTCTGGGGCACCATCTCCAGCTCGGCGCTCTCGAAGGTGTAACCCTTCTGCTCCAGGGCGGCTACCACGTCGTTAAAGGAATCAGGGTCGGTGGTGATCTCAAACACAGGGCCGTCGGCAGAGAAATCCTCCGCACCGGAATCCAGAGCGTCCATCATCACAGTGTCCTCATCCAACTCCTCATCCTCGTTGCTGATAACGATGACGCCCTTGCGGTCAAAGCTCCAGCTGACGCAGCCCTGGGCGCCCATTCCCTTGCCATACTTATCGAAGTAATGGCGGATCTCCGGAGCTGTGCGCTGGCGGTTGTCGGTAAGGGCTTCCACGATGACAGCCACGCCGCAGGGGCCATAGCCCTCGTAAGTAACAGACTCATAGTTGTCGGTATTGCCGGCACCCAGGGCCTTGTCGATGGTGCGCTTAATGTTGTCATTGGGCATATTGGCAGCCTTGGCCTTGGCTATAACGGTAGCCAGGCGGGAGTTATTAGCAGGGTCGCCGCTGCCCCCCTGCTTCACCGCCACGATGATCTCCTTGGCGATCTTGGTAAAGGCAGCGCTGCGCTTGGCGTCAGCCGCCCCCTTTGTTTTTTGAATATTGTGCCACTTGGAATGTCCGGACATAGTTTACTCTCTCCTTCAAATGCAGTATTGGATGACCTCGCTTTGATGCGAGATCGAAGTGGAAACGGAAACTGCGGAAAATGCCGCCTGCAGCCGCCGGCACAGCTCCGGAACAATGACCTGTTCCGTGGGAAAATGCCCGGCGTCGATGAGGTTCAGCTCCTTTGTGTCCAGAAAATCGTGGTAACGAAGATCGGACGTGACAAAAGTATCGCAGCCCAATGCAATAGCCTGTGCGATATATTCGCCGCAGGCGCCGCCGCCCACTGCCACACGGTGTACGGGCCTGCCGCAATCTGTATAGCGCAACCCATTGCATCCTAATGATTTTACCACAAACCGGGTGAACTCCACAAGGGGTATTTGGCATTTTAATGTGCCCACGCGGCCAATTTTTTCATCTGTCAGGTATTCTGTCTGCAAAAGGCCAAGCTTTTCCGCCAAAGCATCGTTGACACCGCCATCGGCTGCATCCAGATTCGTGTGCATGCAGATGGCGGAAATATGGTTTTCCACCAGTCCCGTGAGGATGCGGCCCTGGCGGTCGTCCGTACGCAGGGTCTGCACCGGATGCCAGGTACAGTTCATCACCGGATGATGGGCCACGATGAGGTCAGCGCCGGTCTGCACGGCTTCGTCCACCACGGATTCCGTAATATCTAAGGTTGTTAGGATTTTTTTGACCTCTCGGTCTGGGGCCCCCACCAGCAATCCCACATTGTCCCAGCTTGCTGCCAGACCAGACGGAGCCCAATTATAAAGGGTGCTTTCCACATCCCGAACGGTTATCATAGCTGTGCCCTCCTCTCTATAAGTGCTTGCTTGATTCTTCCCAATTCCCGGGACTGCAGGTGATTTTCACCTGCGCTGCTTTTCGCAAGTCCCTGCTCCGCTTGCTCCAGGCGGCGGATACGCTGGGTAAGATATTCCCTTGCCAGGGGGTCCACCTCAATATCTACACCACCGTATATCTCCGCCACGGAAAGAGGCGGCTGGGGGCCTCCGTAGACGGTGAAAATGGGGTATAAGTACTCCTTGTCCTGCACCAGCCGCTCCGCACACTGGGCATAGCCGTTTTCATTGAGCCAGCGGCGCAGATCCTCCTGCTTCGTCATAGGTTGCAGCAGCAGAAGCGTACTGCCTGCCTTTGTCCAAGAGGCTTGAGATAGAATGTGTATGATGGTTTCACCGCCCATGCCGGCAACAACCACCGTATCAACGTCCTCCGGGCCTATGCCCTGCAGCCCATCGCAACAGAGCAAGCGCATATCATCTTCCACACCATACTGCCGCGCAGTACGCCGGGCGTGCTCTAAGGGCGCCCGGCCGATGTCGGCAGCGATGGCGAAAGCGATCCTGCCCTTTTGCAGCAGATATACCGGCAGGTAACCGTGATCCGTTCCAATATCGGCCAGCTTGGCGCCCTGTGGCACCAAATCGGCCAAAAGGTGCAGCCGGGGCTGCAGATGAAGTTTCTCCATCATAGTTCTCTACCTCCGGACATAGAGAAGCGCATACGGCTATAGCCGTATGCGCTTGCCGAATTGATTACTTATTGGCTTCTTCGTTCACAATGGCCAGCAGCTTTTCGCAATCCACGCCGTGTACCATGCAGGCCTCCTCCACCGTCTCGCCGCGGGACGAGGGGCAGCCCAAGCAATGCATGCCGATGGACAGAAAAATGGGAGCCGTCTGGGGAGCAACGTCCAAAATATCACCGATAATGGTGTCTTTTGTGATTTCGATCATATTGAGATCCTCCGTTAGTTCGTTTATGGAGGTATTATACCCCGTTTCTCTACAATTTTCAACTGTATTTTTTAGAAAACCCAGTTGCTTGTAAAAATACAATACACCTTTGGCAAGAAAAAACGTGGTATGTACACCGCAGAAGCAAGACGGATTGTATCTATAGAGAAAAGAAGCATCAGGATATATTATTACGAGCTACTCGTTGAATACGGTTCACGAACATCTTGCCCTTTTGGGTCTCGGTGCGGTTTCTATTTTGGGCCAAGTCAAACTGCTCGTCCCGGGTCAGCTCCTTCACCTTCCGGCCGTCCAGCAGGACCTTTCGCTCCTCCTTCAGGGCCTCCAGCTCCGCGTTGGCCTCGTCCAGCTGCAGCAGCTTCCGTTGGAGCAGGTCAAACCGGTTCAGGTCATCCACGCTCCAGCGCTGGCTTCTGTCCCTTTGGGCCATGTCCGCCGCCATGCGCAGCACATCCCGGTCCGATAGCCGCGGTTCCCGCTGCTGGTTTTTTACGCCTTCTCCTTCGCCGCCTCGCGTTCCAGTTCGTCCATAATTTTCTGCCACTCCGGAGGGGTCCATCGCTCTGGATCCTTCTCCTTCTCGAAGTCCGGGCATTCCTCCGCGATTCCCGTCTCGTCCGGCAAACCTTCCCATCTCACTCTGTACTTTTCCGGAATCCCCTCCGGATACTTGTTGCAGGTCTTTTCCCCTTTGTGTGCCTTCTCGCACCTGGAGCACACCCGGCAATGTGGAATCATTGGCTTTTCCTGTCTCACTGATTGTCTCCTCCCTTACATAGATTCGGATGCTTGTCGGCCCCATCCGCTCCATCTGGTACGGAACAAGCCGGGTATTCCTCGGAAGAAGGATCTCGTTTTCCGTGTTTCTTCCAAACCCTGCCAGTCTTCTCCCGTTCTCGGACTGGATCACCATGTTGACCGTGTACTTTCCCTTGGTCCTGTCCTCATTGCGCATGATGCTGCAAGACAAGTATCCACCCAATTCAATATGCCTTCCGTTTTTAAATAGACTCAAAAAGTCTCTCATCGCTTTGAAGCCGCCAAAGTCGTCAAAGTTATAGTGGCGGTATACCTCCCCTCGGTAGACCGGCAGCTTCTCCAGCGCCGCGTCCAGGTTGTCCCGCAACTTCCTCTGATACTCCGTCAGCTCCGCTTTCGCGGTCAGCTTTCCGTTGAGTGTATAGCTGTCCCCGGATTTATAACTGATGATAGCAGATTCCTCATCGTCCGTCAAATGGTACTCCTCTTTGAGGTTGTCCCGCTGCTGATAGCGGATGTCCGGATCCGCTGTGGGGGTCTTGTTGTCGGCGTTCTTGAACTGGCTGCTGTCAAATGCCACATACACCGTTGCATTGTCGTACTTGCCCTCAACGATATACCCATCATAGCCCAGCAGCTCCCGCACGGTCTTCAGTACCTTGCCTGGGTCGCCCATTCCGTTGGCCAGCTCCGCGAGGATCTCACTGTCGCTGTCGCTGGTGCTCATAGTCGCACGCAGCGTGTCCTCTACAGACCGATTGTACCAAGCGCGGGAAGGATACCCCATTCCGCCGCGGGAATCATAGTTCAGGACCAGGTCGTCTCCAGTAGGGTCGACTGCCCGGATCAGGCGCTTCACCTCTGCCGCCGTGAGTGTGACTTCGCTGTCGCTCAGGGGCTTTTTGATGTCCAAATAGCCCTCCAGCAGCTGCCCGCCGTTTTTCTCATAGCCCTGTGCCATGGGCTTGTAGTCGGTGAAGTAGAATCCCTGTCCCTCAGAGCTTCCGTTTTGGCTCATGAAGTCAGCAGAAAATTTTGTGAAGATTGCCGCGCTGCCGTGGTAAACAAGTTTCAGCTTCCCGTCCGCATCCCGCACTTTACTGTCCTTGAAATACGCCTGCTGGGCCTCCGTCAGCTCCCGGCCGGCACTGTCCCGCATGGAGCTTTGCACCTTGTCGGAAGATTTTTCTTGACTATTGTCATTACTTTGGCGTATACTATTAGTGGAAGCATTCCCCCGCAGAGCGCCGGCCTTGCCGGAAGAGCCATCAATTTGGGGAGTGCTTCTTTCTTGCATTTTCCCCACATTGTAGACAATGCTTCCGCCTGCCCCTTCAGCGACAGATATGGTCGTTTTGTAATACTTCCCATCAAAATCCATGAAGTAAGCCGTCCGATAATTCCAACCGCCGCTCGCCATGTCCCCATGGCGGGCGTCTTTGTCTATTATCGTTTTTTTGCCTTTGGAGGACACCTCCACCAATTCGTCAATATGCGCGGCGGCATTGGCCTTTCTCTCGAACGCAGCATCGCTCATGGTTCGCCCGTCGCTGGTGTGGTTGTCGCTCAGTTTCCCTGCAGAGGTTCTTGTAAGCAGGAGGACGTCCCCGTCTTCCGCGATGAGCTGGACATCCTGTCCACGGCGGATTTTACCGTTGATGTAGTCCTCCAGCTGCTCACTCCAGCTGTCAGGGTCACTGCCAAACAGAACTTGACGGTCTGCCTTCACATATTTTTTCCCGTCGCTTGTCTCTCTGATGGATTTCCGGCTCTCCGCCGGAGCGGCCTCCCGCGACGTCCCCCGGTTATTCCGGGCGGCGTCCATCAGGGCGTTGTCCCAAATCTCCTGCAGCTCCCGGGCGTACTGCATCATGGCGCGGCTCTCCGTGCGGTCCGCCTGCAGGCCCTCCAGGGCGATCTTCAGGTTTTCCACCCATTCCCGCAGCCAGTCCCGGATCTTTTCCGCCAGGCTGCGGTTTTCCTTTGCCAGCTGCTCCACCACCGTGCTGTCCCCCAGCATCATCTCGCAGGCGTCAGCCACCACCTCGTCCACGGCCTCGTCGTACTCAAGGCCCGGCTCCCGGCGCTGCTTGTCCGCCACCAGGTCCTCAAAGCTCACGCCCTCCTCATGGGTCAGCTTATTTACCACGAAGGACTTCAGCGCCTCATACTGGGCGCTGTTGGCCTGGATGAAGTGGGTCAGCTCGTGAGCGGCGGTCTTCAGGATGGCCGTCTCGGTCATGCCCACGGTGTCCCGCCCGGCAAAACACCGCCTGGCCCCGGAACAGAGCGTTCAAGTAGGTAATTTTCATATGCGTGGCAAATTTCCGCTTCTGCTCCGGAGTGAGAGTGTCCACATCCACCTCAATGCCGTCCCTCGTCTTCACATAAGCCTTTAATATGATGGGTTCCCATTGCTTTCTTGCCATGCAAAATCACCTCCTTCATTCCTATGCCGTTCCCAACCCATACTTTCCGGCTTTTTCCCCTTCGCACGCGCCTGGCGCCATGGCAAGAGTATTCAGATTTATGTCTTCGTTTTCTCCACCAGCTCCGCCAGTAACTTCTGCGTGTTTTGTTCTGTTCGATCAATTCATCATTTTTTCGATTGCATTTCGCTTTTTCTTGTGATAAACTGTATATATTCCGCAAAAAAGATAGCTATAGAAACGTCTGGCAGTATCCTTTTTCAATTGTGGAACAACCATGGCAGCATAAAAAGATTCTTTATGAATAAATGAGGTACATCGGATAATTGTCTTTAAATAAATATTACCAGTTTGAGGTGATTCGAATGAAAGACACGCTCTCCCCCTCTATCCTTGAGGATTTTCGCCGCTTCCATGCATACGGCTGGCTCCCCGGCCTCATCACTCATGTGCTGAACAGGCGGCATGGCCTGCACCTCACCGCAGCGGCAGTAAAGCAGCTCTGCCGGGAAATAGATAGAGCCGAGGAACGCAGGCAATCTGAAGGGAGCAAAATACATGTCTCCTGAGGATTGCCGCCTGGCCGCCGCTTATATCCGCGTATCTACCGACGATCAGGTGGAGCTCTCCCCCGCTTCCCAGCTGGTGGAGATTCGCAAGTGGGGCTCCGCCAACGGCTATATTGTACCAGATGAGTTTGTATTCGTGGATGAGGCCAAGTCCGGCCGCCGGGTCACCGGGCGCGATGAATTCCGCCGTCTCATCGGCTCGGCCAAGCAAAAGCCTAAGCCTTTCGACGCCATTCTCCTGTGGAAGTTCTCCCGCTTCGCCCGGAACCGGGACGACGCCGTGCTCTACAAATCCATCCTACGCAAGCAGCTCCACATTGAGGTTATCTCCATCAAGGAGCCCATTGCTGAGGGCAAGCTGGGCATTATCATGGAGGCCATGATCGAGGCCATGGACGAATACTACTCCATCAATCTGGCGGAGGATGTCAAGCGCGGCATGGAGGAAAAGCACCGCCGGGGTGAGCTGCAGTCTACCCCATCCTTTGGCTACGCCGCTCAGGACGGCATTCTTGTCCCCTTGGAGCCGGAGGCCTCCTATGTCCGGGAGATGTTCAGCCGCTTTCTCTCCGGACAGGGTTTCTTTCCCATCGCCCGTTGGCTCAATGATATGGGCATCAAAACCCATCGCGGCTCCGCCTTTGATAACCGCGCCGTGGAATACATACTCCGCAATCCCGTGTATATAGGAAAGCTGCGCTGGAACCCTGCCGGACGTACCCGCAGAAACTACGATGACCCCAATATTTTGGTGGTGGACGGAAAGCATCAGCCTCTTGTGGACAGCAACATCTGGAACGCCGCCCAAGACCGCATTTCCCAGCTCAAGGCAATGCACAAGTACCATGGCCGTCCCCTGGGCAGCGGCAAGGATTGGATCTCGGGTGTTGTCCGCTGTGCCTCCTGCGGTGGCACTATGATTTTTGCAAAGCCCAACTACTGGAAATGTAACAACTATGTACGCGGCCGCTGCAAAACCTCTCAGCATATCTCCGGTGATACCCTAAAGGAATCTATCCTTGCCAGGCTCCGGGCCGATGCCGCAGCCTCTGAGCCGTTGAGTTTTCATATTAGGCAGACAAGCTCAAATGCTGCCGATGAACTATCCCTTTTGCAGCAGCATAGGGCCGGGATACAAAAACGTATGGAACGCCTTCGGGACGCATACCTCGCCGGCGCGGAATCCTTGGAGGAGTATGCCGCCGCCAAGGCCATCACGCTCCGGCAAATCCAGGACGCAGACCAGCGCATATCTGAAGCCGAGAAAAAAATCGCGGATAGTGCCACACCCCAACCGGTATGCACTGCTATCCGATCCGCTGCGAAGACTCTCACCAACAGCTCCTCTACTTTGGAGCAGAAATGTGAAGCCATCCACTCTATATGCGATAGGATTGATTGGGATAAAGCCAAAAACACACTCGCAGTTCATTATCGGTTTGTTCTTCCCTAATTCTTATATGCTTCATCGTAGTTTATTGATATATGGTGGCCCGGACGGGGAGCTTGGCGCATCGCTGCGATATTTGAGCCAGCGATACGCCATGCCCTATTCTGAATTAAAGGGCTTACTGACGGACATTGGCACAGAGGAATTGGGTCACCTGGAGATGATCGGCGCCATCGTGCATCAGCTTACCCGAAACCTATCGGAAAAGGACATCAAGACAGCGGGATTTGACGCCTACTTTGTAGATCACACCACAGGCGTATATCCCGCAGCAGCCTCCGGCTTTCCCTGGAACGCCGCATCTATGGCAGTGAAGGGCGATGTAATTGCAGATTTAACGGAGGATCTGGCCGCGGAACAAAAAGCCCGTGTTACCTATGACAACATTCTGCGGCTCTCTGATGACCCGGATGTGAATGACGTCATCAAGTTCCTGAGAGCCCGGGAGGTCGTCCACTTCCAGCGCTTCGGTGAGGGATTGCGGTTGGCAAAAGAAAAAATGGATCAGAAAAATGTGTACTTCACCAATCCATCCTTCGACATGTAGATATTACAGAAGCTCCTGCCGTTTTTAGGCAGGAGCTTCTGTTAAGTAATATGACTTTATATTTATTTGTGTATATATTTTAAAAATATACTGATAGCCTACAGCGCTACTTGAATTTCTTGATCTTACTGCCCAAAAGCATCCCCAACAGAACACCCAAGGACAGGCCAAGCACGGCGTTGCCTAAGACTTTTCCCAGCCAATATCCAGCCAACATTCCAACGCCGATTCCCTCCATCATCCAGCTGTTCTGTTCGGCTTTTTCTTTTTCGGAAGCATTGGCTTCAGGCTTCTTTTTGCGGAGAAAATCTATGATTCCGGGGATCAGTATTGCCGCTGCAATGGCACATACGATCCACGGCAGAGCGGCCTGCACTGCTTGACTCATGGCTACTCCTCCCTCTCTCTTGTTTGATTTATGATAAACTTAAATCCGGACTTTGTCAACGAAAAAGAGCCTCTGCCCTATGGCAGAGGCTCTCACGAATCCGTTTTTACTTTCTATCCAGCCAGGTGGGCCGCATATAGAGCTTGATGGGGTAGATCACCATGTCATCAAGGCCCTGTTCGGTCTTGGCCTTTTCAAGCTCCGGCACCAGCTTTTCCACGCAGGTAGTATAGGTGATGGGAATGCCCGTCTCCCGGGATATTTCACGGCAGAGCTGATAACCCTCTATAATATCCTCCACCTTTGTTTCGCGTAGCAGGTGCGTATTATTGATAAGGCCCTTAACCTTCAGGCCGGTTTCCGCCTCGATGGTGCGGATGTGGTATAGAGCGCCTTCCAGGGTAGTTGTCTCCGGTCGGTTAGCATTTACCACAATCAGCATCTCACAATCAGACTCGTCTACAAAGTACTTCTTGAATTGGTTCAGAACACGAGCGCCGGCATTGTCGCCGCCCACATCGGCCACCACCATATAGTCTTTGTTTTCCAACGGAGCCTTCATGCAAGCTGAAATGGCCGGCAGGTCCTCGGTGATATCGTAGCCGAAGGAATTGAAGTGGATGGCAATACCCATATCCTCCAAAAACTCCTGCCTTTCCCTACTGCGGAAGTAAGGATTGGCAATATCCATATCCAGAATGGCTACCTTGTCATGCTGCTTTTTCAGGTTGATAACATGGTTTACGGAAAACTCGGTTTTACCGCTTCCGTAATGACCCACTATAAGCGTAATTCGTTTCAAGATATTTCTTCCTTCTTACTCTTTCCAGGCAGACAGAGCGGTCTTGTTGGCAGGAATCAGCTTTTCCTTCTTGCCGGTCATAGTCTTGGCCAGAACCTTATCCATGATTTCCAAGCTCACTACGCCGGAAGCACGGATGATAGCGCCCAGCATGACCATATTGGCGGTTTTGCCGTTGCCAACTTCGTGCTCGGCAATGTGGGTGCAATCCACATAGTGTACATGTACATCCGTGCGGCGGGCCTTATAATGGATAACAGAAGCGTTCACAAACAGATGACCGCCGGGAACCAGCATATCCTCGAACTTATCCAAGGAAGGACCGTTCATAGCCACAAGAACATCACAGGCAGTGACCAAAGGAGAAGCGATGGGCTTATCGGAAATGCAGACGGTGCAGTTGGCAGTACCGCCGCGCATCTCGGGGCCATAGGAGGGCATCCAAGTAGCCTCTTTGCCTTCATACATGGCGGCGTAGGCCAGCATCTGGCCGATCAGCAGCACGCCCTGGCCGCCGAAGCCGGCCACAAATACTTTTTTAGTAGCCATTTACTTTACCTCCTTGACTTCCTCGGGGCACTTGAACTGCTTCACAGGATAGTAAGGCATCATGTTCTCCCGCAGCCACTCCATAGCCTTAGGAGCGGTCAGGCCCCAGTTGGTGGGGCAGATGGACAGGAACTCCACGAACGCAAAGCCCAGCTTCAGATCCTGGACCTTGAAGGCGCGGCGGATAGCAGACTTGGCCTTGCGCACATTGGCGGGAGAATCCAGAGAAACACGCTCCACATACACGGCGCGGTCCTGGCAGGAAATCAGCTCACACATGCGCATGGGCATACCAGCCTGCTCAATAGTACGGCCATCCACGCAGGTGGTGGTCTTCTGACCGATCAGGGTGGTGGGGGCCATCTGGCCGCCGGTCATGCCGTAAATGGCGTTGTTGATGAAGAAGGTGCAGAACTTCTCACCGCGCTCGGCGGCGTGAATAATTTCATTGGTACCGATGGAGGCCAAGTCGCCGTCGCCCTGGTAGGTAAACACCGGGGAATCAGGATGCACACGCTTGATGCCGGAGGCAACAGCAGGGGCACGACCATGGGGGGACTCCATCATATCAACGTTCATGTACTGATGAGCCACAATGGAGCAGCCTACGGGGGAAACGGCGATGCAGTTGCCCAAATCACCACGCTCCTCCAGCACTTCCATAATCAGTCGATGAGCAATACCGTGCGTACAGCCGGGGCAGTAGTGCAGCTCGGTCTCACGCATACCTTTTGTATATTCAAATACGGGCTTCAACTTACTTCACCTCCATAATCTTCTTGGTCCGATCAACAATCTCCTGGGGATCCAGCAGCATACCACCGACACGGTTGATGAGGCTAACGGGCAGCTTGCACTCCACAGCCAGCTTCACATCGTAGATCATCTGACCCTGGGACAGCTCCACAGAGATGATTTGCTTGGTGGTATTGAAGTCGATCTCCTTAAAGGCATTCACGGGGAAGGGCCACAGGGTCTTGGGACGGATCAGGCCGACCTTAATACCCTCGTCTGCCAGCATCTCCATGGCCTCCATGGCGATACGAGAGGTGGAACCATAAGCCACAAATACGATCTCGGCGCCTTCCAGATTGCGGGATTCCCAATCCTGCAGCTCGCGCTCGGCCTTCTCGTACTTGGGCCAATATTCATTGATGTAGTTCTCCAGCAGCTCCTGCTTGAGCCACACGGAGTTGATAGCGTGACGGTCTCTCTTATTCTTGTGACCGGTCAGGGCATAGGGCTTGACCTCGGGAATCTCCTCCTCAGTGAGGGCGTGCTTGGGCTCAGGCATCACCACGGGCTCCATCATTTGGCCCAGCATACCGTCGGCTGCGATGATGACGGGATTTCTATATTCATCTGCCAGGTCGAAGGCCTTGCCGATCATATCGATGGCTTCCTGGATGGAGTTAGGCGCCAGGACGATGGTGTGATAGTCGCCGTTGGAGCCGCCGCGGGTGACCTGATTATAGTCGGCCTGGCCGGGCTGGATGGAGCCAATGCCGGGGCCGCCGCGCATGACATTGATGATGACCACAGGCAGCTCCACGGAGCAGAGCAGACCGATGGACTCCTGCATCAAGGCGATACCGGGAGAAGAAGAAGTGATGAGCACGCGACCGCCGGCAGCGGATGCGCCGTACGCCATGTTAATGGCACCCAGCTCGGACTCGGCTTGGATGAATGCACCGCCGGCCTTCTTCAGCTCTCTGGACATATACTCGGGAACCTCGCTCTGCGGGGTGATGGGGTAACCGAAATAGTATCTGCAGCCGGCGTTAATAGCGGCGGCAGCGAAGGCTTCGTTACCCTTCATTAATTTCTTTTCTGCCATTTCTCTGTTACCCTCCTACTTATTCCTCAACATAGACATTGATGATGCCGTCGGGGCACATCATTGCACAGCTGGCACAAGCAATGCACTTGTCAGGATCCGTTACGCTGATAGGATGATAGCCCTTTATGTTCACAGCCTCATCATCAAGCTTCAGAATCTTCATAGGACATGCGTTTACACACAGCTCACAGCCCTTGCAGCGGTCTGTTCTGAAGACCAATCTTCCTTTCTTTGCCACTTGACTCACTTCCTTTACTGTTTTCCGGCGGAAAAACCACTTCCACCGGATATAGTTATTATAACGAAAAAAAAGGCCGCAGTCAACGGATTCCACCACCTTAAGACGGCTTTCCATGCGATTTCATCCTTTTACTTAAAAAGAAAACAATTTTTTGTGCAACTTTATTTTTCGTTTATTTTACAGAAAGTCTTTTTAAACACAGTTTCTCACTGTGAAACTTTTTGTTGACTTCCCGGGAAAAGATTGTTATAATTAAGGCAAATGGGAGGTGGGACACATGAGTGCATTTTGTTATCATGTAGGTCAGCGCATAAAAAAATACAGAAAAAGCCGCGGCTATACCATTGAGCAGTTCTCGGTTATGATTAATAAAAGCAAGGCGACGGTCTCTAAATACGAAAACGGGACCATTACCATTGACATTGATACACTGTATGATATTTCTCAGAAGCTGGATATTGACCTGAAGTGCTTTTTAGATTATCAGCCGCCGATGCCGCATAACACCGAGCCGGTTTTGCCAAAAAACTTCTACTTCAACCAGCCCCGGGCCTATATGTACTACTATGACGGGCGCATCCGGCAGATTGTCCGTTCACTGCTTTGCTTCTCCCCTTCCGCGACGGGCGAGGCGGTGGATGTAATGCTCTATGTAGGAGTGGAGGATTTCGGCAATCCCGACCGGTGTCAGCATCTGTTTACCGGCGAAATGAAGGCCTTTGACACCATCACCCATATGGTGCTTAACAACCAGATCAATGACGCGGAAAAAATGTACATCTGCATGCTCAATCCTATGCAGACCCGTACCCCGGCCATCGGCCTGCTCTCCGGCATCGGCAGTACGCCGTTCTTTGCTCCTATTGCGCTGAAGACGCTCATTTCCAAGGAGCCGCTGGAAGAAAATGACCGCCTGCTCAACACCATTAAGTTGGATAAGGATGACTATCACCTGCTGAAATACTATAATATGATGGTCGTAAATCGCCCTGCAGCTCTGTTTTTGGAATAATGAGCATAAATAATGCCGGATTAGCGATCCGGCACCTTCAGTGTGTCGAAGCTTTTTTTCGACACGCTGATTTCATTGGCGCCTTCAGGCACCAAAAGAAAAACCGGCGCAGCTAAACTGCGCCGGTTTTATATTAATTCAGCAAAGAATCAGCCGTTCTCTCTCATCTTGGCAAAGCAATCACTGCAATAAACAGGACGATCGCTCTTGGGCTCAAAGGGCACCTTGGCCTCACCGCCGCAGGCAGCACAGGTAGCAGTGAAATACTCCCGGGGACCGCGGGCAGCATTCTTGCGTGCGTCACGGCAGGCTTTGCAGCGCTGGGGCTCATTCTGGAAGCCGCGCTCAGCATAGAACTCCTGCTCACCGGCAGTGAAAACGAACTCCTTGCCACATTCTTTGCAAACTAAAGTCTTATCTTCGTACATGTTTTTACCCTCTCTTTTGAGAAATATATTGCGCTCAGCCATTGCTGATCTCGCCGGAAGAAATTTGTCGCCCAATTTTGCGACGGATACGCTGAACGGCATTGTCCACGGATTTATAGGATTTGCCAACCGTGGCTGCAATCTCTCCGCAGCTACAGCCATCCAAATATAGGTCCAGCACTCGAACCTCCAGTTCAGAAAGCTGACTACGTACCTGATTCAGCAGTGCCGCAGCCTTTTCCCGGTCAATAAGCAGATCCTCCGGATCGAGCTGACTGTACTGTGGCTGCGCATCAAGCAAAAATGCATTCAGGGGTACGGATTCATTTAATGGGCTATGCTTACCCGCCCGTGACGCTCGAATCACCGAGCATAGGCGGCTGCGGATACATACTTCTGCAAAGGTCTGAAAGCTGGCCTCCCGATCCGCCCGGAACTCACGCATGGCCTTTATAAGGCCAAACATTCCCTCCTGCAGCAGATCCTCGCTGTCGCCCCCGGCCAAAAAATAGGGATGCGCACAGCAGCGGACCAGCTTGCGGTATCGGTGGGCTAAGATGTCACCGGCGGCAGAGATACCATTCTGCAGCGCCGTGCAAAGCGCCTCGTCCGACATCTGTTCCAGCTCACTATACTGTGTCTGCATATATCCGTCCATCCGTTATTATACCTTTTCCATGAATTATTTGTCAAGCAATCTATAAAACTTTGTTAATACTATGCAAAATGTTACAGGGTTTTTATGAATTCAGCCAAAGTCTTGGCTACATTGTGAGCAATTTCAACGGTTTTCGCCTCTACCATGACCCGGATGAGCGCTTCCGTGCCGGAGGGACGGACCAAAATACGACCCTCCCCGTTCAAGGCTTCCTCCTGGATTCGCACCTGCTCCCACAGGCGGTCATCGGCCATAATGCGCTCCTTGGCACCGCCCACAGCGGATACCGGCACATTAATGAGCTCCTGGGGATACTGCGCGCAGCAGGATACCAGCTCCGAGGCAGGAACCCCGGCCTCACAATACGCCTGGATGAATTGCAGGGCTGTCAGCTCTCCGTCGCCGGTAGTGGCATACTCCCGGAAAATGGTGTGGCCCGATTGCTCGCCGCCAATCATATAGCCGCACTCGATCATCTTCTCCAGCACATGGCGGTCGCCTACATCGGTGCAGACCAGCAGGAAATCCCCCTTACGGCAAAATTCATGCAGGCCCAGGTTGGACATAACTGTGGCTACGATAGCATTTCCGTTGAGACTACCCTTGCGTCTCATGGCTTTTCCGCACACGGCCAGCACCTTGTCGCCATCGATAATATGGCCCTTTTCATCCACCAGCAGGCAGCGGTCGGCGTCGCCGTCAAAGGCGATACCCAAGTCGTACTTCCCTGCCACTACGCCCCGGCACAGGGTCTCCATATGGGTGGAGCCGCAACCGTTATTGATATTGATACCGTCAGGCTTATCGAAGATGAAGTCCGCATGCAGCGGCAGCTTGCCGAATAGGCCGGGCGCCGTGGCCGAGGCCGCACCGTTGGCGCAGTCCACCAGCACCCGCAGGCCACGCATATCGCAATCCACCGTGGAGAGAAGATGGTCGATATAGTCGGACTTCATCTGCCGCATACCGTGCAGGCGCATACCAATCTGATCGCGGGTCTTGACGGGCAATGACTCCTTGGAAAGAACGATGTCCTCCACCTTTTCCTCCATTTCGTCGGAGAGCTTATAGCCCTGAGCGCCGAAAATCTTGATGCCGTTGTGCTCATAGGGGTTGTGAGACGCGGAAATGACAATGCCGGCATCCGCCTCCTCCTGCACCGTAAGAAATGCCACCGCCGGGGTGGGGATGGTACCAAAGGGCATAACGCTGCCGCCCATAGCGCAAATGCCGGCCATGAGCGACGACTCCAGCATATCGGATGAAATGCGGGTGTCCTTGCCGATGGTGATGGTGGGGGCGCTGCCCTTCTGCTCCGTCAGAACGATGGTGATGGCCTGGCCCACCCGGTAGGCCAGCTCTGCTGTCAGTGTCTCCCCGACTACGCCGCGGATACCGTCGGTTCCGAAAAGTTTACCCATTTTCAATCTTCCTCCGTTTAATTTACAGTGTCATCTGCTCCTGACCCAGATAGGCCATATGCAGATGGTCATATGCTTTTGGGGTGACGCAGCGGCCCCGGGGTGTCCGGGTCAGAAAGCCCAGCTGCATCAGGTACGGCTCGTATACATCCTCCAAGGTGACGGATTCTTCCCCGATGGTGGCCGCCAAGGTCTCCAGCCCCACCGGGCCGCCGCCGTAGTTCTCAATGATGGCCCGGAGCATCCGCCTGTCTACGGGATCCAGGCCAAGGTGGTCGATCTCCAGGGCCTGCAGCGCCTGGTCCGCTACGGTATCGGTGATGGTGCCGTCCGCTTTTACCTCGGCGAAGTCCCGCACCCGGCGGAGCATCCGGTTGGCGATACGGGGTGTACCCCGGGAGCGCCGGGCGATCTCCATAGCCCCGGAGGGCTCAATAGGCACATGCAGGATGCCGGCACTGCGGGTAACGATCTGCGCCAGCTCCTCCGGGGAGTACAGCTCCAGCCGCAGCGTCACGCCAAAGCGATCCCGCAGAGGCGCGGAAAGCTGTCCGGCCCGGGTGGTGGCGCCGATAAGCGTGAAATGGGGCAGGTCCAGCCGGATGGAGTTGGCTGACGGGCCCTTTCCGATGATAATGTCGATGGCATAATCCTCCATGGCGGGATAGAGAATCTCCTCCACGGAGCGGTTCAGCCGATGAATCTCATCCACAAACAGGATGTCGTTTTCCTGTAGATTGGTCAACAGCGCCGCCAGATCGCCGGGCTTTTCGATAGCCGGTCCGGAAGTAATGCGGATGTTCACGCCCATCTCTGCGGCGATGATACCCGCCAAGGTGGTCTTGCCCAGACCCGGGGGGCCGTGAAGCAGCACATGGTCCAGCGACTCCGTGCGGCGGCGGGCAGCCTCAATAAAGATAGAGAGGTTTTCCTTGGCCTTGCCCTGTCCGATATACTCCTTTAAAGTATGCGGGCGCAGAGAAAGCTCCCCGTTATCCTCCGGCTGAAAGGTGGTGGACACCAGGGAATCATCAAATATATCGTTTCCGAAATCAATACTCACACTTCATTCTCCTTTGTGTGCCGCACCTCAGCGCACCATCTTTTTCAGGGCAATTCGGATGATCTCCTCCACAGGCAGCGCCGTGTCCACACCCTTGAGGGCAGCGGAAATCTCTTGGGAGGAATAGCCCAGCACCGCCAGGGCGGAGGCTGCCTCCTGGGTCTTTCCCCCGGTGGAAACCGGCGATAGGGTGCCAGCCCGGGTATCAAAGCTCCCCTGCTCCTTGGCCAGCTTGTCCTTCAGCTCCAGGATAATGCGCTGGGCAATCTTCTTGCCGATGCCCGGCACGCCGGTGAGGGCCTTTTCGTCCCCCGTGACGATGCTAAGAGCCAACTGATCCGGTGTCCCGGAGGAGAGGATCGCAAGCGCCGCCTTGGGTCCCACACCGGAAACGCTGATAAGCATCTTGAAGCTGCTCAGCTCCGCCTGGGAGGCAAAGCCGTACAGGTCAAAAATCTCCTCTCGCACATGGAGGTATGTGTAGAGCTTGGCCTTCTCCCCTTTTTTCAGCTGGGCCAGGGTATAGTTAGTGGTGGCGCATGCGTAGCCTACTCCGCCGCAATCAATGACTGCCAGATTGGGACCAATTTCCGCCACGGTTCCGTTCACATAATAATACATAGGATTCTTCCTCTCATACAGTCTCCTTCACGCCCGGATTCGTCCGCCGCAGCAAACTTGTGGCGCTGCGGGCATGGCACAGGGCGATGGCCAGGGCGTCAGCGGCATCATCCGGCCGGGGCACGGCCTTCAGCTTCAGCAGACGTTTCGTCATATCCATGACCTGCTTTTTATCCGCCAGGCCATAGCCCACCACGGCCTGCTTCACCTGCATGGGGGTATATTCATAGATAGGCAATCGTTTCTTTTCCGCCGCACAGAGGATCACTCCCCGAGCGTGGGCCACGGCGATGCCGGTGGTAATATTTTTAGAGAAAAACAGCTCCTCAATGGACATTTCATCGGGCCGGAATGCATCAATCAGCTCCTCCATATCCCGGCTGATCTGCAAAAGGCGGGCGGCCAGGGGCTGGCCGGCGGGAGTGGTGATGGCGCCATACTGCAGCATCCGCAGGCTGCCGTGGTCTGACTCGATAAGGCCGAAGCCCACAATGGCAACGCCCGGATCAATGCCTAAAATCCGCATAGCAAACCTCCACCAAATAGCTTTTCACATTATAGCAGAACCCAAAGAAAATAGCAAGTCCCCCACAGCCAATGCAAAGTCGGTTGCCAAGTGGGAAGCAACGTGGTATAATAGCAAAAAAATTTGGAGGTATGGGCATGATATCTTCTGCGTCGCCTCATCTTGCTCCCAGAGAGCACTGCACCGGCTGCGGCGCCTGCGCCAGCGGCTGTCCCCGGGGTGCCATAAAAATGGTGTCCGATAAGGAAGGGTTTTTATACCCCGATGTTACGGAAGCCTGTGTTCACTGCGGCCACTGCACCCATATCTGCCCCATGCTGAAGCATCGGGAGCAGCGGCCTGATCCCACGGTTTTCGCCGTGTGGAATGAAAATGACGAGATGCGCGGACATTCTACCTCAGGCGGTGCCTTTGCGGCCATTGCATCCTTTGTGCTGGAATCCGGCGGAGTTGTTTTCGGCGCTGCTATGGACAGCGATATGCGTGTAGTCCACACGGCTATTCAGACTAAAGAGGACCTGCCCCGGCTCATGGGTGCCAAGCTGGTTCAGAGCGATATGGGCGAATGCTTCCAGCAGGTGCGCTATTATCTGGATCGAGGTATGGACGTTTTCTTCACAGGTACCCCTTGTCAAGTGGATGGCCTTTACAGATTTCTTGGTGAATCACCGGAGCGGCTTCTTACCGCTGATGTCTTGTGCAGCGGTGTTCCGTCTCCGGGTGTATGGAGCAAGACGGTTGAGGCCATGCACTACATCAAACAGCGCCGTGTGAAGACCGTGCAGTTCTGTAAAAAAAACTCAGGCGCGGATTCTCGTTTCGTGGTGGATTTTGAGGGCGGAGGCCAGTATGATGCGCCGCTGACAAAATCCGACTATGGGCGAGGACTATTTCGGGGGCTGTTTCTGCGGCCCGCCTGCTATCACTGCCCCTATTGCAGCACAAATCGGGCAGCGGATCTTACATTGGGTACTTTTCGCGGCCTGCCGGCGGATTTCAGGCCGAACCAGCAAAAAAAGGGTATCTCCATGCTGCTCATCAACACGGTAAAAGGCGCACATTTCTTTGACATGATTCCGCTGCAGCGGGAAAAACGCACGCTGCAGGAGGCCGTGGAGAACAATCCGGCGCTCTCGCGCAATCCGGCGTCACCCAAGGAGCGCGCCGCGTTTTTCGACGCCTATGTCAACCAGCCCTTCCACAAGGTTTACCAGCGCTTTTTCTCCATATCCGATTGGTCGTACCGAGTGGCCAACGATGGCAAGCTGCGCAATTTCATCCGCCGTATCAAATCCGGAAGAAAGGACGAAGCATGAGCAAAACACTACTGCACACCTGCTGCGCTCCCTGCTCTGTATCCTGCGTGGAGCAGCTGCGCACGGAGGGTATCGAGCCGATCGCCTACTGGTTTAACCCAAACATCCACCCCTATCAGGAGTACAAGGCCCGGCGTGACACACTCATCGGCTACGCCGATCAGATCGGCATGGAGCTGATCGTGCAGGAGGACTACGGACTACGGGGATTTGTCTGCGCCGTGGCGGAGGATATTGACCACCGCTGTGAAAAATGCTACGAAATGCGCCTGGAGCAGGCGGCCAAATTTGCGTCGGAAAACGGATTTTCCTCCTTCACCTCCACCCTGTTCGTCAGCCCCTATCAGCAGCATGAACGCATGGCAGAGATTGCCGCCCGGGCCGGCAAAAAGTGGGGCGTTGATTTCCTGTACCGTGACTTTCGGCCCGGATTCCGCGGCGGCCAGCAGCAGGCCCGGGAGCTGGGGCTGTATATGCAGAAATACTGTGGCTGCATCTTCAGCGAAGAGGACCGGTATGCTAAGCAAATCGCCCGAGACCGGGCAATACCACTGAAGCACTTCCCCACTAAGTAAAATAACATGTAATCACAGACGGGTAACAAAGCTTTTATACCGAATACGGTGCAGCCTCCGAAAAGGGGCTGCACCGTATTCTGCTTTATGCGGAAATCTCGAACTGCTGCGTTTCTGACGGAGCATCTCCATAGGGGTAGAAAGCAGCTTCACAGAGGTGAGGCACCAGATTTTCGGCAGCGGTGTTGCGTGTCATTACTGCGACGGCAGCCTGACGCTAACTCCGCAGGAGGGCAGCGCTGACCTGCGCATGATTTTTTCATTTTTGTGAAAGTCGGCGCAATAGATATATGCATCCGGATGCTTTCCTAACCTTCGGGCACATCATTGTTTTTGCGAAATATCCGGAATTCGCCGGAAAAATTTTTACAATAAGAAGAAAGCGGTGGCTATTCTTTTAAATGAATAAGGAGAATGTTACAAAGACACCAGAAAAGTATTGGAAGCATTTCCAATTGATTTTTTCTTTTCTGTATACTGCATGTATGATGTATGACATCTAACAAATGAAAAAACTTTTTTAAATGAAAGGAGTAGATACTATCATAGTATAGTAATATACATATAAGCCCGCATTATTTTGGCATATTCGCTAATTTAAATCGTGCATTTTAGTAAAATCAAACTAATGATCGGTTTATGTAATGGACTATAAGAGTTTGTGAAATTCTCTATTAAAGGCATCCATAATGGCCGTAAGTAGCCTGATACCCCCTCTACTCCAAACTTGCTGCCATTGCATGATTCCTATTCTCATTCACCACCAATCTCAACCAGTGCCGCAGCACTGCTTGCAAGGTTTGATACGTTGTACTCTGTGCCATTTTAGTCCCTGAAACGGAATTGACAGAATTATAGAAAATCTGCTATGATAATGAAGTAAATTCAATCGGAAAGGAGCGTTTCACGTATCCTCGTCCAAATATGCCGTTTTTTTGAAGGTCGCCGAGCTGGGAAGCATGTCCAAGGCCGCCATGCACTGCAATTATTCACAATCCGCCGTTAGTCAGATCATTAGTTCTCTGGAGGATGAGCTGCAAATGACACTGCTGAATCGCAGCCAATCCGGCGTGACACTGACAGCCAGCGGTGAGCAAATGCTGCCCTATATCCGCCACCTGCGCGATGCGGCAGACGCTGTCAACGAACAGGCCGCTAAGCTGAAGGGGCTGGAGGTCGGCCACATCCGCATTGGCACCTTTTCCAGTGTCTCCTGTCATGTGCTGGCTCCGGTGCTGAAGGAATTCAAGGCTGTACACCCCGGCATCAGCATTGAGATTCGCGAGGGCGATGATGCCGGTGTCAACTCAATGCTGCTGCGGGATGAGATCGATTTTGGCTTTTTGGACGCACCGGCTCCCTCGGGATTCGACTCTTTTTTGATCCGCCGGGATCCGTTTATGGCGGTGGTGCCGGAAAACAGCCCGTATGCCGACATGGAGGTTGTGCCGCTGTCTGTATATAACACGGAGGCAACTGCCCTGTACGACGAGGGCAGCCAAAAAGAGGCCATGGGGATTTTCCGCAAAAATAAAATCATTCCCCGGGTGGAATATACCAGCCGAGATGATAACCTGATTCTTTCTCTGATTGAAAATAGTCTGTGTATAGGCTACATGGGGCAGTTGATTCTCACGAAAAACTCCTACCGTGTAGTCAGCCGCTTTACAGAGCCGCAGTTTTACCGGGAGATCATGTTTGTAGTGCGCAGCATAGAAAAAGCATCTCCTGCCGCCGCACGCTTTATCGAATTTTTTAAGAATTACCTTGCCCAGGATAATCGCCTATAATTGAATGTGCGGATATAAAATATAATCACCGAGAAAAGTCCTTAATAGACTCATCTCGGTGATTTTTCTTATCCATACGATGCCGGGGATAACCTACCTTCTTTAATACCTCGTTATGAACCCGTGGCTACCCTCCCGGTGCTTTTATCCGGCCAATACTTCAAATTTCAGCACGCCAAAGGCGGCGGATATGCCGGCCATCATCTCATCAAGCCCTTCCTTCATATCGCTGGTCTCGGCTGAAATGGTTACACCGGCGCAGCCATTCGTGGGGATAGTTTGGTTGATGGTCAGAATATTTGCGCCGGAATTGGCAAAAATAGACAGGTAGTTGCTCAGCACTCCCGGGTTGTCCTTGAGCAGGGCGTAGAATGTAATGATGCGGCCTGCCTTCATATCCTGGAAGGGCTGAACGGCATCCTTATATTTATAGAAAGCACTGCGGCTGATATTCATGCGCCGGGCGGCTTCGCCCACCGTCTGCGCCTCACCTACCTGCAGCATCCGCTTGGCCTCGGCGACCTTGATGAAAATATCAGGCAGTGCATCCTCGGACACAATATAGTACTTTTTCTTGCTCATATCTCTCTCCCGAACAAAACAAGATTCCTTGTTAATCGATGATACCATGATAACATACAATAAGTCTATATGCAAGCGTGATTGCGAAAACGGAGGCCATTATGTCCGATAAACGCCGAAAATTCATAGGGTTTGTTCTGTACTGGGGCATTGTTCTGTTCCTGTGCTGGATTGGCGTGCGGTATGTGCTGCTGTGGCTGCTGCCGTTTCTCATCGCCTTGGGTCTGGCCTATCTAATGGAGCCTTCCGTGTGCTTTCTCCGTGAAAAGCTGCGCCTGCGGCGCGGGTTCATATCGTCTGTACTTGCTCTGCTTCTCCTTGCACTGATTTTAGCAGTACTAACGGTGCTGTGCCTGAACCTGCTGCAGCAATCCGTCCGACTTTTCAAGGCGCTGCCGCAGTATCTGGCGGAACTGCCGACTTATTTTGCGGCGCTCCGGCAACGACTGGAGCAGTTCTGTGCTGCCTGTCCCAAGAGCCTGCAATCCTGGTTGGAGCGTGCGCTGTCAGATGGCTCCCAGCAGCTAACGACCTGGTTCTCACGATTCTCCGCCCGGTGTGTAAGCGCCGCTGCAGAGGCAGTGATGGAGCTTCCTTCCTTCTTCCTTTTCACCGCTACTACTGTACTGGCAATCTTCTTTACAGCGGCTCAGTTTCCACGTATTATGGGCTTTCTGCGTCGACAACTCCCACCACAAAAGCTACGGCAGGCCGGCGGAGTAAAAGAAAATCTCCTGTCCACCCTGGCCAAATGGTTCAAGGCCCAGTGTATTCTGCTGAGCGTTACATTTGTCGAGCTGCTGCTGGGATTACTGCTCATCCGACAGCCCTATGCCCTGCTGCTGGCTGCCATCATCGCTGTTATCGACGCTCTGCCTGTGTTCGGCACAGGTACGTTCCTCCTACCCTGGGCCGCCATGTGCCTGCTGCTGCAGCAAACGCCCAAGGCTATAGCCCTGGGCGCAATCTATGCCGTTATTACCCTGGTGCGCAGCTTTTTGGAGCCTAAGGTCATGGCAGCTCAGGTCAATCTTCCGCCTTTGGCGGCGCTGATAGCCATGTATATCGGCTTTTGTACCATGGGTGTGACGGGTATGATCCTGTTTCCCGTTGCCCTTTTGTTTCTCAAGCAGCTGCAGGACGCAGGCTACCTGCACCTGTGGAAATGATCCCCCTCAATGCCTCAGCTCCGTAAGCAGGGCCTCCCGTCGATTCTCGATCTCCCCGGCGACAACCTTCTGCAGCAACCGCTGCAGGGCCAGCCCGATCTCCCGCCCGGAGTAGCCCAGAGCCAACAGATCATTGCCGTTGACGGCCAGATCCTTCAGCTGCAGACATGGCTCCCGCCGCAGCATCTCGTCCAACAGCTTTTCCGCTGCGTCGATCTTCTCCGCAACCCACCGGTATTCCGGCGCCTGTGCCAGGTTATCCGCTCGCTTCACCTCCAGCAAACGCCGGAAATTCTCCTCCCCCAGTGCAAGCATAGCTGTGCCGATGCCCTTTTCTGTTAACGGGATATTCTTGTCATGCCAGCGGATCAGAGTCACGATGTCCTCCCGATCCCTTTTTCGCATCCTAAGCCGGGCACAGATCTCCTCCGCCATTTCGCCGCTGACTATGGGGTGCCCGTAAAAATGACCTTGGCCCCGGGGATCTACTGTAAAGGTATTTACCTTTCCAATATCATGCAGCAGCATGGTCCAGCGCAGGATCGGCTCCGGCCGGATGGCATCTACGGCATAAGCCGTGTGCGTATAAATATCATAGCAATGATGAACGTTTTGCTGTGAAAAGCCGACGCAAGGCAGCAGCTCCGGAATAAAAATTCCCAGCACATCCGGATAATCCAGCAGTACTTCCTTGCAGCGCTGACCGCACAGAAGCTTGTTCATTTCCACCAGAATGCGCTCGGCGGCAATCCGCTCCAATAGCTCTGCCTGGCTGTGAATGGCCAGGTTTGTGGCTTCCTCCACAGAAAAGCCCAACACCGAGGCAAAGCGCACAGCCCGCAGGATGCGCAGCGCATCCTCCCGGAAACGCTCCCGGGCATCGCCCACGCAACGGACCACTCGGCGCTTCAGGTCCCCTGCCCCATCAAAGGGATCCACAATATTCCCGGCGCTGTCCAGGGCCATGGCATTGATGGTCAGGTCTCGCCGGGCCAGGTCTTCATCAATGGTTTTAGCAAATTTTACCGCATCCGGATGGCGTCCATCGGAATAGCTTCCGTCCGTGCGGAAGGTCGTGATCTCATAAGCTCCATCTGCGGCCTTTACCGTGACGGTGCCATGCTTCAGCCCCGTTGGGAAAGCCGCCGCACCGAAAATCTCCATAATCTGCTCGGGCCGGGCGGCGGAGGCAATGTCCCAATCCTCAGGCTCGCGGCCCAGCAGCAGGTCCCGGACACAGCCGCCCACCAAATAGGCGCGATAACCCCATCCCTCGATGGTTTTAAGGATGCTTTGCGCTTGTTCTCGGCTCATAATCTATCCTCCGACGCAGGCATTGGGTGTTGCACTTCCCTTTGATTCGTATTATAATATATTTTATGAAAAAAAGCAATTTCAGAGCGATTCCGTCTTTAGGAGGCAATTTGATATGATGCATCCCACAGTGGATTTCAAAAACTTTCTCAAGCCCGGTGTCCGGGTCCACTTGTCCGGCATCGGCGGCGTGTCCATGTGTCCTTTGGCCGAGGTGCTGCATGGCATGGGCCTTTGCGTGCAGGGATCGGATATGTCAGACAGCGATACTGTGAGGCACCTTCGTTCGCTGGGCATCCCCGTTGCCGTGGGCCATTCCGCAGATAACCTGCAAAATGCGCAGTTGGTCATCCGCACGGCTGCCATTCACGACGATAACCCGGAGATCTCCGGCGCGGTGACCCGAGGCATCCCCGTCTATGAGCGTGCCCAGGCGTGGGGGGCAATTATGCAGCAATACCGCAACGCCCTATGCATCTCCGGCACCCATGGTAAAACCACCACCACCTCCATGTCCACCCATATTTTCATGGCGGCGCAGGCCGACCCCACGGTGATGATCGGCGGCACGCTGCCCATGCTGCATTCGGGCTACCGGGTGGGAAAGGGCGACACTATTATTTTGGAATCCTGTGAATACTGCAACTCATTTCTGAACTTCTTCCCCACAGTGGCCGTGATCCTGAACGTAGAGGCGGACCATTTGGATTTCTTCAGGGATCTGACAGACGTGGAGCACTCCTTCCACGCCTTTGCAGATTTGGTGCCTCAGCGGGGCTTCGTCATTGCCAATGCCGATGACAGCGGCGCTATGGCGGCGGTAAAGGGCCTGGCTCACCCGGTGTTCACCTTCTCCGTCCGAGATGACGGCGCCGATTGCAGGGCGGAAAATGTGGCTTTCCACGACGGCTGCGGCGAATTTGACGTTATGATCCACGGCAAATTCTATGCCCATGTCGCCCTGGCTGTGGCCGGTAAGCACAACATTTCCAACGCACTGGCCGCCGCCGCTGCCGCCTATGTGCTGGGCATTGGCGGCAAGGCTGTAGAGGAAGGCCTTCATAGCTTCCACGGCGCCGGGCGCCGATTTGAGTTCAAGGGCACCTATCACGGCGCCGATGTGTTCGATGACTACGCACATCATCCCGGGGAGCTTCACGCACTGCTGACCACTGCCCGCTCCATGCCCTATAAGCGGATCATCTGCGCCTTCCAGCCCCATACCTACACCCGCACCCAGGCGCTGTTTGAGGACTTTGTCCGGGAGCTGAAGCTGGCGGATATCGCCGTGCTGGCGGAGATATACGCCGCCCGGGAGACCAATGACATCGGCATTTCCTCCAGCCAGCTGGCCGCTGAGATCCCCGGCGCCATCTACTGCTCCACACTGGATCAGGTGGCGGACACGCTGGCGCAAATTGCCCAGCCGGAGGACCTGATCCTCACCGTAGGCGCTGGAGATATTTTTCGTGCAGGAGAAAAGCTGCTGGCAAAGGAGAAGTGACCAATGACCCTCTCACCTGTTTATATTGGCCGCCCCCAGGAAACCCGGGAGCCTGTGGAGCAGCGGGTTTATGACCTGCTGGACGCGCTGCAGATTTCCTATCAGCGTGTAGATCACGATCCGGCCTACGACATGGATGCCTGCGCCGGCATCAGCCAGGCACTGGGTGTACATATCTGCAAGAATCTGCTCCTGACGCCCCGGAATCGCAGCGCCTTCTACCTGCTGGCCATGCCGGAGGATTTGCCCTTCCGCACGGCGGATTTTTCCAAAATCATCGGCTCCTCCCGTCTTAGCTTTGCCACCGGCGAGGACCTGCAGGCCCTTTTGGGAGTGCAGCCGGGTTCTGCCTCGGTGCTGGGGCTTATGAATGATACAGAGCGCCGTGTCACCCTGGCGCTGGAGCGGCGGGTGGCTGAGGCAGAATGGTTCGGCTGCCATCCCTGCCGGAACACCAGCTCCCTGCGGCTGAAGACTAAAGACTTGCTCCATGTTTTCCTGCCGCACATCGGCGTCACGCCGATAATCGTGGACCTGTGATTTCTATACATTTACCCTGCAGCTAATTCTGCGGGGTAAATTTTTTTCAAAAAAAGAGGAAAAGTCAATTTCTTCTCGTATAAGATATTAGATTCTTGTTGCATAGGCCTGTGCAACAGCTGGGAAAGGAGGATGGCTTATGGCGTTTCCCCAGAGCTTTTTGGACGAGTTGGCCGCGCGAAATGATATTTTGGACGTGGTAGGCAGCTATGTGTCCCTGCAGCCCAAAGGCGGGAGCTATTGGGGTTGCTGCCCCTTTCATAACGAAAAGACCCCCTCCTTCCATGTGCTTCCGGATCGGCAGTATTATCACTGCTTTGGCTGTAAAAAGGGCGGCGGCGTCATCAGCTTCATCATGGAGATTGAAAATCTCTCCTACCCGGATGCGGTGCGTTTTTTGGCCAAACGGGCTAATATCCCCGTTCCGGAGGACCGGGAATCGGATGGGGCGGACCGGCTGCGCAGGCGCCTGCTGGATCTGAACCGGGACGCCGCCCTGTACTATTACGACACCCTGCAAAAGCCGGAGGGTGCGGCGGTGCAGGCCTATCTGGACCGACGGCAGATTCGCCGGGGTGTGGCCACCCGGTTCGGCATGGGTGCCGCACAGGACGGCTGGGACTACCTGCTGCGGGCTATGACCGCCAAGGGATACACCAAACAGGAGCTTTTGAAGGCCGGTCTCATCGTTGAAAATAAAAAGGGCGGTTTCTATGATAAATTCCGCAATCGTCTCATTCTACCGGTGGTTGATGTACGGGGCGATGTGGTGGGCTTTGGCAGCCGCGTCATCGATAAATCTGAACCGAAATACATGAACACCAGTGAAACCCCGGTTTACAGCAAGCGCCGGGTGCTGTACGGGTTAAATTTAGCCAAAAAGACCAAGCGCCCCAATATCATCCTCTGCGAGGGCAATCTGGACGTGGTCACCCTACACCAGGCCGGATTTGACAACGCGGTGGCGTCCATGGGCACAGCGCTGACGGTAGAGCAGACCCGCCTTTTGAGCCGATATACCAAGGAGCTCGTCCTCTGCTACGATAACGATAACGCCGGACAGCTGGCCACGCAGCGGGCCCTGGATATCTTAAAGAATTCTGAGTTCAATGTCCGGGTGCTGCAGCTGCCACGCCGCCTGGTGGACGGGCAGTACATAAAGCAGGATGCAGATGATTTCATCAAATTCCAGGGATCCCAGGCCTTTGAAAATCTGCTCTCCGGCAGTGAAAACGGCATTGAATTCCGTATGGCCCAGGTGGCAGGCAAATTTGACCTGACTAAGGACGATGACCGCATTGCCTATGCCGGTGAGATCAGTCAGGTCCTCTCCACGCTGCAAAATGCCGTGGAGCGGGAGGTCTACACCGTTCGGGCAGCGGAGACTGCCGGCCTCACACCGGAGGCACTGCGCAGCGAGGTGGAGCGCGCCTGCAAGCGCCGCAGATACAAAGAAAAAAAAGCCCAGATCCGCCGGGAGCTGAATCCGTCGGCTACCCTGCAGCCTGAGCGCCGAGAGCTTCGTTACGTCAATCTCCGCAGCGCTCTGGCAGAGGAGGGCATCCTGCGCCTGATGATGAGGGACGACGATCTGCTGGATGGCATCTCCCTGCAGCCGGAGGAATTCTCCTCGCCGGTATTGGGGAAAATATATGCCCTTCTGTCGGCGGACAGGGCTGCAGGACGCAGGCACAGCATGGATGCCTTGGCGGGAGAGCTGTCGCCGGAGGAAATGAGCCATTTTGTGGATATTTTGCAGAAACCGGAGTCCGTATCCGGGGCAAAACAGGCACTGGAGGACTATATTCGCATCATCCGGGAGGAGTCATCACGGCGCAGTGGCGTAGAAAATGTAGATCCGCTGCTGGCCGCAAAAGATAAATTCAAATTTAAAAAGGGATACGGAGGAAAGAATCCATGACCGAGACAAAATACACTGAAAAAGAATTGCAGGAAATGGCTGACGCGCTCCTAAAGGAGGCCGATGCACAGCAGCACGAAATTGAAGAAGAAGTTATCAAGAGCAATAAGGGACAGCTGGACGAAAAAACCATCGCTTCCCTGCCCGCTGCCCAGCTCATTCAGAATAATGAGCGTCTGAAGGAGCTTTTCATCAAGGGCAAGCGCCACGGCAAGCTTGAAAGCAACGAACTGTCCGAGGTTCTTGATGCTATGGATCTGGACAGCGATAAGCTGGATATGATTTACGACTCCCTGGAGAAGCTTTCCATTGAGGTAACCACCGAGGCATTTTTGCCGGATGTCAATGCGGAGATTGACCCTCCCCTGGAGGAGATTGCCGAGATCGAGGAGGAAGAGCTGGTCGACCCCAACGCCTTGGTAGACAGCTTTAATATTGACGATCCGGTCCGTATGTACCTCAAGGAGATCGGCAAGGTCTCTCTGCTCTCAGCCGAGGGTGAGGTAGAGCTGGCCTCCGCCATCGCCGAGGGGAACAAGGCCAAAGCCACGCTTATGGCCTGGGAGCGGGCCAACGGACAAGCCGTGGAGCAGGTGCTGGACGCCGAGGATCCCGTGGGCGAGATCGAGGTTTCCGACGAGGAGATCCAAAACCTGTCCGAGGAGGACCTGGCCCACCTTCGCAAGCTGGTGAAGGACGGCGATGTGGCCAAGCAGAAGCTGGCCGAGGCCAATCTGCGCCTGGTGGTCTCCATCGCCAAGCGCTACGCCGGCCGGGGCATGCTGTTTTTGGATCTGATTCAGGAGGGCAACCTGGGTCTCATCAAGGCCGTGGAGAAGTTTGACTACACCAAGGGCTATAAGTTCTCCACCTATGCCACCTGGTGGATCCGTCAGGCCATCACCCGGGCCATTGCCGATCAGGCCCGCACCATCCGCATCCCCGTTCACATGGTGGAGACCATCAACAAGGTCATCCGTGTCTCTCGCCAGCTGCTGCAGGAGCTGGGCCATGATCCTTCCCCGGAGGAAATTGCCGCGCAGATGAATATGCCCGTGGATAAGGTCCGTGAGATTCTGAAGATCGCCCAGGAGCCTGTGTCTCTGGAGACTCCCATCGGTGAGGAGGAGGACTCCCATCTGGGTGACTTCATCCCCGATGAAGGTGCGTCCGAGCCTTCCGAGGCCGCAAGCTTCACCCTGCTGAAGGAGCAGCTGGTGGATGTGCTCAGCACCCTCACTCCCCGAGAGGAGAAGGTGCTGAAGCTCCGCTTCGGCATTGAGGACGGCCGCACCCGTACTCTGGAGGAAGTGGGCAAGGAATTTAACGTCACCCGTGAGCGCATCCGCCAGATCGAGGCCAAGGCCCTGCGCAAGCTCCGCCACCCCTCCCGCAGCAAGAAGCTGAAGGACTTCCTGAACTGATAGGTCGTTCCTGCCCTGCCCGCTTCGCGTTTTTTGGCGCTCGGCCAGCGGCCTGCCCGCCTGTTCAGTGTTGATTTTCATATTATGCTTCTGCCGTTTTTTTCATCGAGAAGCATGCCTGCGCACCCGGATATTGCAGCGAGACGCATCGGCATAAGATTTCCGGCTACATGTGGTCTGATGGCATAGGCGTCAAAGCTGAGGCGAAAAAGTAATACTTAAAACAGATCCGGCCTGAACACCCTGTGTTCAGGCCGGATCTACATCTGATATATATTTTTACCTGCAATTTGCCACGATGCCCCGCCTGTCCACGATCACATGCCGGGGGCATACGGTGGCGCACATGCCGCAGTTGAGACAGGTGTTTTGATCGATCACCGCGTGCTGCTCCTGGATTTGGATGGCATTGGCCGGGCAGCTGCGCACGCACAGGCCGCAGGCAATGCAGCTCACGTCGCACTGGGTGCGTGCGCCGATCCTGGTGGCCGGATCATTCCCCTTGTCCCTGTTGGAGCATAGGGGCAGGATGCTGTTATCCTGCAGACGAATTTGGATCAGCTTCTTAGGGCAGGCTTTAGCACAGGCGCCGCAGCCGATGCATTTTTCCTCGTCCACCTCCGCAACGCCGTACTCGTTCATGCCAATAGCACCGAACCTGCAGGCGTTCATGCAAGCTCCGCAGGCAACGCAGCCATACCGGCAGAGCATAATGCCTTTCTCATCGCGCTTAGCGCGGCAGCCGCCGCTGCAATACACAGTTGCTACACGGATGGGAAACCTTCTCTTTATCGCCATAGGAATACTCTCTCCCTCATAACTATTTCTTTTATATTTTATCATATTTATTCCACTGATGCAAACCATAAAAAACTGCGGCAGATGCCGCAGTTTTTTTATGGCTGTTATGTATTACCGTCTGTTGGACCTGATCCAAATGCCCTGCTTTTCCGCTGCAGCAATCAGCTCCTCCCGGAATGCCGGGTGCGCCACGGAAATCAGCTTTTCTGCTCGCTCCCAGGTACTGCAGCCCACCAAATTCACACCGCCATACTCGGTGACAATGTAGTAGGCCAAGCTGCGCGGATCTGTGACCACATCACCGGTGACCAGCGTGGGATTGATGCGGGAAACCATCTCCCCCTGCTTGTTGGTAAAGGACGATGTCAGGCAGATAAACGCCTTGCCACCCCGGGAAACTGCCGCCGCCTCCAGAAAGTCCAGCTGGCCTCCGGTTCCGCTGATCTGTCGAATGCCGGAGCTCTCGGCACAGATTTGTCCATACAGGTCCACGGAGATACAGTTGTTGATAGACACGAAATTGTCCAGCTGGCTCACCACAGACGCATTATTGCAGTAAGAAATCGGGTAAGTAACTACCCCCGGATTCTCACGGATCCAATCGTATAGGTCCTGGGAACCCAGGGCCAACCCGAAAACGCTCTTATACCGGTCCAGAGTTTTCTTATTATTGGTAATCTTTCCGGCCTTGTACATATCCAAATAGGAGTCGCACAGCATCTCCGTATGGATACCTAAGTCTCTCAAGTCGCTCTTGGCGATCATCTGCCCCACGGCGTTGGGCAGCGAGCCGATGCCCAGCTGTAGGGTCGAGCCGTCTGCCATGTTCTGCACCACAAATTCGGCGATTTTCATCTCCGCCTCAGAGGCTGCAGGAGATTTCACATTGGGCAGTGGGCTATGCTCGCCCTCCACGATCATGTTTACATCGCTGATGTGGATACATTCATCCTGGCCGCCATAGACCCACGGCAGGTTCTCATTCACTTCCAGGATCACAATATCCGCCTTATCCAGCACAGCGCGGGCCGAGGCATTGCTGACAGAAAAATTGAAATACCCATGCTCATTCATGGGCGTCACACACATGATGGCCACGTTCACCGTGAGGAACTGGGTGTAATACCAACCCAAATTACGGAACACCATGGGGATAAAATTACACAGGCCCCGGTCACAGAGCTTGCGCTCATAGCCGGACAAGTGCCAGCTGTTATAAATAAAGTGTTCCCGGGTAGGGTCGCTCTCCACCATTTGAATAGGCTGAAAGATTAGGTACCCTCTCACCTTCACACCCCGCAGCTCGTCCTTGCGCCGGGCAATAGCGGCATCCATCAAAGACGGAAAAGCGCCGCCCATGGAAATATCAATCCAGTCTCCGCTCTTGACGACTCTCGCCGCTTCGTCGGGAGTGCAGAGCTTACGTTTATATTCAGCTGAATAATCAAACGGAATGGCCATAGCTTCTTCGCCTCTCTTAATTATTTTACATTGTTAATTTTATCACTTTCCTAACACTTTGTCAATGCTTTAACAGGAAATCTAAGGAAAAGCGGGCGGGGTTTTTAAAGCCCCGCCCGCAGCACTTCTGCAGAGATCAGGCGATTAGTTTTCGGACTTACGCTTGTAGTACTCGTACTTCTCCTTGGCAGCTTCCTCGGCATCCTTAAACAGGACCTTGGCGTTTTCGGGGAAGCTCAGCTCCAAAGATGCGTAGCGTACCTCGCCCTTCATGAAGTCGTACAGCGGCATGGACGGCTCCTTGGAGTCCAGAGTGAACTTCTTGGTCTCGGGGCTGTAGCGGTACAGGTTCCAATAACCGGAATTCACAGCATCCTTCATCTCCTGCTGGACATTGTTCATGCCCTTCTTAATGCCGTGGTTGATGCAGGGGGCATAGCAGATGACGATGGACGGGCCCTTGTGCGCCTCGGCCTCCTTGATAGCCTTGATAAGCTGGTTGGGATTAGCGCCCATGGAGCACTGGGCCACATAGACATTGTCGTAGGTCATCAGCAGCAGCCCCAGGTCTTTCTTGCGAGTTTTCTTGCCGCTGGCCTGGAACTGGGCCACAGCACCCACGGGAGTAGCCTTAGAGGACTGGCCGCCGGTGTTGGAGTACACCTCGGTATCTACCAGCAGCACGTTCACGTCCTCGCCCATGGCGAACACATGATCCAGACCGCCGTAGCCGATGTCGTAGGCCCAGCCGTCGCCGCCGTACATCCACATGGTCTTCTTGGACATATCCTTGCGGCGCTTGAGGATCTCGGCCACCACAGCCTGCTCCTCAGCGCTGAACTTGGTGCCCTCCAGCACGGCCAGCAGCTCGTCGGTAGCCACGGAGGAGGCATCCAAGTCGTCATAGGTCTCCAGCCACTTGGCGATGGCGGCCTTCACGGCGGCATCCTGGGTCATGCCGTCCAGCTGCTTAACGAACTCCGTCACGGCAGCACGCAGCTGCTTCACAGCCAGGCACATACCATAGGAGAACTCGGCGTTGTTTTCAAACAGGGAGTTGGACCATGCCACGCCCTTGCCTTCCTTATTCTTGCAGTAAGGCACGCAGGGCATAGCGGCGCCCCAGGCCTGGGTACAGCCGGTGGCGTTGGCCAGGTACATCTTGTCGCCATAGAGCTGGGTCAGGAGCTTGATGTAGGGCGTCTCGCCGCAACCGGCGCAGGCCCCGTTGAACTCCACCAGGGGCTGGCGCAGCTGGCTGCCCTTGAGTGTGAACTTGTCGATGCGGTCGTTCTTTTCAGACAGAGTCTGCAGATACTTCCAGCCTGTCTGATCCAGGGAAACCTCGTGGGTGGGAACCATCTTCAGCGCCTTGCCGCTCTTGGGGCAGGAGGAAACGCAGCTGCCACAGCTGGTGCAATCCAAGGTGGATACACCCATGGTGTACTTAAGGCCGTCCATTTTGGGACCCTTGGCGTCCACCAGATTCATCCCTGCAGGGGCATTAGCAGCTTCCTTCTCATCCAGCAGATAGGGCCGGATTACCGCATGGGGGCAAACAAAGGAGCACATGTTGCACTGGATGCACTCGCTGGAATCCCACACCGGCAGGTGTGTGGCGATGCCGCGCTTTTCATACTGGGAGGTGCCCAAGGGCATGGTGCCATCCTCCATGCCCTTAAAGGCGGAAACCGGCAGCAGGTCGCCCTTCTGAGCGTTAATGGGCACCAGGATGTTCTTGATAATGGCGGGCACATCGGCGGGAGCCGGCTGGATAGCAGCGCCGGAGAGATTCTTCCAGCTCTCCTTCACCTGCACCTGCTTCACGGCGTTGATGCCGGCGTCCACGGCGGCGATGTTCATGTTCACAATCTTCTCGCCCTTGAGTCCGTAGGTCTTTTTCACGGCATCCTTCATATGCTCCACGGCATCCTCCACAGGGATGACATTGGCCAGCTTGAAGAAGGCTGCCTGCAGCACCATGTTGGAGCGGTTGCCCAGGCCCAGAGACTGGGACTCCTTGTTGGCGTCGATGATATAGAATTTTATGTCGTTATCGGCTATGTACTTCAGGATGTCACCGGGCATCTTCTGCTCCAGCTCATCCTCGCTCCACTCGCAGTTGAGAAGGAAGCTGCCATGGGGCTTCAGCTCGGAGATGATGTCGTACTTGGTCAGATACGTTTGGTTGTGGCAGGCTATGAAATCTGCGTGGCTCACATAATAGGTGGAGCTGATGGGCTTCTTGCCGAAGCGCAGGTGGCTCTTGGTGATGCCGAAGGACTTCTTGGTGTCATACTCAAAATACGCCTGGCAGTACATATCAGTGGTCTCGCCGATGATCTTGATGGAGTTCTTGTTGGCACCCACGGTACCGTCAGAGCCCAGGCCCCAGAACTTGCAGGAAATGGTGCCCTCCGGCTCGCAGTTCAGTGCCGGGCCCAGGGGCAGGGACAGGTTGGTCACATCGTCCACAATGCCGATGGTGAAGTGGTTCTTGGGCTCATCCAGCAGGAGATTGTCATACACGGCTTTAATCTGAGCAGGGGTAGTGTCCTTGCTGGACAGGCCGAAGCGGCCGGCAAAAATCTCGGGCCGGTTCTTGTCGTTGATATAGGCAGCGCAGATATCCTCATACAGGGGCTCGCCGATGGAGCCGATCTCCTTCACGCGGTCCAGCACAGCCACCTTTTTCACGGTCTTGGGCATAGCCGCCAGCAGATGCTTTTTAGAGAACGGGCGGAACAGATGCACCTGCAGGAAGCCCACCTTCTCACCCCGGTCGTTCAGATACTTCACGGTCTCCTGCACGCAGCCGGCCACAGAGCCCATAGCAACGATGACGCGCTCGGCATCAGGGGCACCATAGTAATTAAAGAGGTGATACTCCCGGCCTGTCAGCTTGGAGATCTGAGCCATGTAGTCCTCCACGATGTCGGGCAGCTTGTTATAGTCGCTGTTGTTAGCCTCGCGGAGCTGGAAGTAAATGTCGGGATTATCCACCAGGGAGCGCATCCGGGGATCCTCGGGGTTCAAGGCGTTGGCGCGGAACCGGGCCAGGGCGTCATAGTCCACCAGCTTGGCAAAATCAGCATATTCCAGGGCCTCCACCTTCTGAATTTCGTGGCTGGTGCGGAAGCCGTCAAAGAAATGCAGGAAGGGGATCCGGGCCTTGATAGCGGACAGGTGCGCCACGCCGGCCAGGTCCATGATCTCCTGCACGCTGCCTGAGTTCAGCATGGCAAATCCAGTCTGGCGGCAGTTCATCACGTCAGAATGATCGCCGAAAATGGAGAATGCGTGGGTGCCCACGGTACGGGATGCCACATGCAGCACACCGGGCAGACGCTCACCGGAGATGCGGTGCATGGTGGGGATCATCAGCATCAGGCCCTGGGAGGCGGTGAAGCTGGTGGCCAGTGCGCCGGCCTCCAATGCACCGTGGCAAGCGCCGCATGCGCCGGCCTCAGATTGCATTTCCACCAGGCGGACAGGCTGATTGAAGATATTCTTTCTTCCCTTTGCGGACCATTCATCCGTATGCTCCGCCATAGGCGAAGATGGCGTAATGGGGTAAATTGCTGCGACTTCAGAGAACGCATACGCCACATAGGCCGCCGCTTCGTTACCATCGCAGATCTTCATGATCTTACTCATTATACTTCCTCCTCTTGGGCTTTTTAGGGTGCAGACCCGGCCAGCCCTTTGTCCGAATCTGTTTCGTAACAATACAATTTATATTGTAGCACTTTCTTTTCTCACGTCAATGTGAAGCGATAAAATTTGGAACTATTCCCAACATCCAAGCCCATTTTTGTATAAAAAAGCAACAAAATTACCGCGCCGAAACGGCACGGTAATTATATATTATAACAAATTATAATAGTGCTAAAAATTCCTCCTCACTTAACACAGGAATGTTCAGCTCCTGGGCCTTTTTCAGCTTGGAACCGGCATTTTCCCCGGCCACCACATAGGTGGTTTTCTTGGAAACGGAGGCGGATGCCTTGCCTCCTCGCTGCTCGATCATCTCCCCGGCTTCCTCCCGGGTAAAGTGGGACAGGGCCCCGGTGAGTACAAAGGTCATCCCAGCAAAGCGTCGGTCCACCAGCTTTTGCCGGCTCTCCATGTTCACACCGGCCGCCTTCAGCCGCTCCAGCAGATCCACCGCCTGATCGCTGCTCATCCAGCGGATGATATAATCCGCTGTCACCGCGCCCACGTCATCGATCTGTGTCAGCTCCTCCGCCGCAGCCCGGCGCAATGCCTCCATGCTGCCAAAGTGCGCCGCCAAAATCTTGGCGGCCTTAGCCCCTACCTGTCGGATGCCCAGGGCAAAGATCAGCCGCCATAGGTCGTTTTCCTTAGATTTGGCAATGGCGTCCACGGCGTTTTGTGCCGATTTGGTGCCCATACGCTCCAGGTCGGCCAGCTGCTCTGCCCGCAGATCATACAGATCCGCCGGATTGGATACCAGCCCGCTCTCAATAAGCTGCCGCATCACCGCCGGGCCGACGCCATCGATATCCATGGCATCCCGAGAGGCAAAGTGGATCAGGTTGCGCAGCAGCTGGGCCGGGCATTCAGCGCCTGTGCAGCGGATAGCCGCTCCGTCCGGATCACGCTCCACCGGCGCGCCGCACACCGGGCACGTTTCGGGCAAATGATATGCTGTGGTGCCCTCGGGCCGTTTCTCTCTGACCACTGACACGATCTCCGGGATGATTTCCCCCGCCTTCTGCACCACCACCGTGTCACCGATGCGGATGTCCTTTTCCGTGATGTAATCCTGGTTGTGCAGGGTGGCGTTGGTCACGGTGGTACCTGCCAGGCGCACCGGCTCCAGCACGGCCTTAGGCGTCAGCACCCCTGTGCGTCCCACCTGCACCACAATGTCCATCACCCTGGATTCCTTCTTCTCCGGCGGATATTTATACGCCACCGCCCACTTTGGGCATTTGGCCGTACTTCCCAATATTTCGCGGTCTGACAAGTTATTAAGCTTTACAACCGCCCCGTCAATATCAAAGGGAAACTCCATCCTTGTGTCCCCCAGCTTTTCGATCTGGCGCAGAATCTCCTCCGCATCGGAAAGCGTCGCATGGGGGATCACCGGAAACCCTTGGGAAGCAAGATAGTCTATGGTCTCGGCGTGGGTTGTAAAGTGTCGTCCCTCCGCCAGCTGTAGGTTGAATACCGCAATATCAAGCCTCCGCCGGGCACAGATTCTGGGATCCTTCTGCCGCAGGGAGCCCGCCGCTGCATTCCTCGGATTGGCCATCAAGGGCTTTCCCTCCAGCTCCAGTTGCTCGTTGATCTCCTCAAAAACCGACCGAGCCATATACACCTCGCCCCGGACAATGAGCCGGGGCAGCTTCTCCGGCAGCACCATGGGGATAGAGCGGATGGTGCGCAGATTGCCCGTTACATCCTCCCCTACCCGGCCGTCGCCCCGGGTGGCGCCCTGGAAGAACACGCCGTCCCGGTACTCCAGCGCCACGGACAGGCCGTCCACCTTCGGTTCTACGCTGTATTCCGCCTGAGGCAGCGTATCCAGCACCTTGGCCAAAAAATCCTTCACTTCATTGCTGTCGAACACATCCTCCAGACTCTCCAGCGGAACGGGATGCGCCACCGCCGCAAAATCGTTCAGCACAGCGTCGCCCACCCGCTGGGTGGGCGAATCCGGCGTGATCTCCTCCGGATGCTGCTTTTCCATCTCCTGTAGCCGCCGATACAGCCGGTCGTATTCATAGTCGGACATGGTAGAAGCGTCCAGCGTATAGTACAGCCGGGCATTTTCGTTCAGCGTATCCCGCAGCTGCTTCATCTCCGTGCGGTAATCCATGTTGTCTCTCCCCTTATCCATTGTTCATGATGTATTCGTCCGCGTAGTCCTCTATCTTATCCTCGGTTGTGCTGAAATAGGTATACGTCTGGGGCACATTGCCCACGATGACCGTTTCCGCCACGCACAGCTCGTTGTTCACCTTCACTGAGGTGGCAAAGCCCGGCAGCAGGACCGTCACATACACCTCCACGTCCAGCAGTACCTGGTGCTTGGTCTGATTGATCCCCGCCGCCGTCAGAGCATTGCGCAGCTTAGCTGTGGCCGAGCCCACCGATTGGGTCCGCACTCGGATGTACGGGCCCCGGCCCGCCAGCAGGTTCGAACCCGTCAAAGAACCCAGAGGAATAGCCAGGTCCAATGACGCCATCTCAGACAGTCGGTCCAACACCGCATCGGAAATCAAAGATTGCAGCCGATTAAACTCCGGCATGTTGCTCCGCAGAGCCGATACCTTGCCGCTGCTGTCCTTCTCAAAGGTAATGAGTGCCGAGCAATCCACCTGTCCGCTGGCTACAGCATCGCTGACGGCATCGGCCACCATGCGATTGACCCGGTTGGTGGTCCGTGACTCCGCAAGCCGTGTGACCATGGGCCGCAGGCGCACCACAATCAGCGCTGCGCCCACCAGCAGCAAAACCAAAACGATGGAAAGCCAAACCGCAATTCTTTGCTTCCCGGATAAGCGGACATACCGAAGCCTGTGCATGACACACACCCCCTGCATACAGTGTATGCAGGGTGCGTGTCCGCCGTTACTCCGCCCAGCCGTTTACGATAGCCTTGAAGGTTTTGCCCCGTTCGGCAAAGTTTTTAAACTGGTCAAAGGCCGCACAGGCCGGCGACAGAGTCACAACGTCTCCGCTTTGCGCCTTGTCCCGGGCGTACAAAACCGCCTTTTCAAAGGGCATGACCTCCACAATCTCGGGGCGGCCCGGTCTGTATCCCGGCGCCTGCTCTACAGCGGCACGGATCTTTCCCGCCGTAGCACCGCACAGTACCAGCAGCTTCACTCGCTCCACCACCTCAGGTCCCAGCACGTCAAAAGGAATGTGCTTATCGTAGCCGCCGGCGATCAAAATCACCTTTTCCTTAAATGAGCGCAGTCCAGCGATGGTTCGGGAGGGGCTGCTGGCAATAGAATCGTTGTAGAACCGCACCCCGTGATAGGTCCGCACCAGCTCGATACGGTGCTCCACGCCGTTAAAGTCCCGGGCAAACCTCCGGATCACCTCATAGGGCACCAGGCCGTCCACGGCGGCGATAGCGGCCATGTAGTTCTCCACATTGTGAACGCCCGGCAGGCGAATATCCTCCGTGGTCATAATGACCTGTTCCCATCCGTCATGGCGGCTGATGATTTCCTCGCCCCGCAGGAACACGCCGTCTGCCGGCTCCTCCCGGCGGCTGAAATAGCGCACGTGCCCCGGGGCCCTGGTCCCCTGCTCCCGGGTAATGGCATTGTCCAGATTAAAAACGGCCACATCCCCGGCGGATTGATAGCGAAAGATATTCTCCTTGGCCGCCACATACTCCTCCATGCTCTTGTGCATATCCAAATGGTTGGGGGCCAGATTCGTCACCACGGCAATGTGGGGGCTATGGGTCATGGTCATCAGCTGGAAGCTGGAAAGCTCCAGCACCGCATAGTCCTCCGGGTGCATCTCGTCTGCCCGGCACAAGAGGGGATTTCCGATGTTGCCGCCCACATGAACGGTTTTCCCGGCAGCCTTCAAAAGCTCTGCAATGATGGTCGTGGTGGTGGTCTTTCCGTCTGACCCGGTCACAGCCAGGAGTGTACAGGGACAGACCTCAAAAAACACCTCCATCTCCGAGGTAATCTCGCTGCCCCGGGCCTTAGCCGCCAGCAGCTCCGGCACATCGGGCCGCAGACCCGGGGTGCGGAAGATCACATCCTGATTTAGGCCCTGTAAGTAGCTCTCCCCCAACTGCAGGCGGCAGCCGGCCTTTTCCAGCTCCTCCGCCAGGGCGCCCAGGGCGTCGCGGCTGCGTTTATCGCAGGCGGTGACGCGGATTCCCTCCTGCAGCAGCCGCCGCAGCCAAGGGGTGTTGCTCACACCGATGCCAACCACGGCAACGGTCTTATTTTTCAGTGTATCCAAATACTGATGCAGTGTCATATTTAGTGCCTCCATAGACGCCGATTTTGTATCTATTTATTATATCCCATTTTATAATGCAGTTCAATTCCTTTTTCCGCAGAAAAGCGTAGTTGACTTTCCGGCTTCATTCCTTTATTATAACATATGAGCAGATCAGACGGTCGCGGGGATAAAGGCGAAAGCCTGTCCATGAGGAAAGTCCGGGCTCCGCAGGGCAAGGATAACGGGTAACGCCCGCCGAAGGCGACTTCAGGAAAAGTGCAACAGAGATATACCGCCGGCTGCGGCGATTGTGGTGCAGCCGGTAAGGGTGGAAAGGCGAGGTAAGAGCTCACCCGACGGCGTGTGAAAGCGTCCGCCGCTGTAAACTCTATCCGGAGCAACACCGGTATGGGAGCAATAGGCTGGCCCGGCTGCTCCCGAGGTGGCTGGAGCGTGCCGGCAACGGTACGCCTAGATAGATGACCGTATGATAACAGAACCCGGCTTACAGATCTGCTCATATATGCCGTCGTCTGCGCAAAACGCAGGCGGCGGCCTTTCTTTTTCTACCGCGCCTCCATCCTCTGCTTCGCCGTTTCACTTCTGTGCCGCCCATTTACGCCTATTTCACAGGTTGCTTCTCCCCTCCGTTTGCTGCGTATTTTCCCCATCCTTCGTCCCATTTGTATATATCCAACAATACGGCCCTCCAAATTTGTGCAGTATTTGTAATTTTTACTTCTTTACATTATCGCGCTAAAGTGGTAGTATGATAGTGCAATAAGAAATTGGCCGATGCAAATAACCGGCCGGAAAAAGGAGCAAACAGATATGAAGAATATGAAGAAAACCCTGTGCCTGCTGCTGGCAGTGCTGATGACCGTTTCCCTGTTGGCCGGCTGCGGCAAGAAGGTCGATGAAAACGCCGACAGCAAGAAGGTCTTTACGGTCGGCATCGATGCCGAGTATCCTCCCTTCAGCTACCTGGGCGATGACGGCAGCTACACCGGCTTTGACATTGAGATTGCCCAGGCGGCCTGCGATCAGCTGGGCTGGGAGATGAAGGTCTTCCCCGTCAACTGGGAGCAGAAGCTGACGCAGCTGGATGCTAAAGAGTGCGACTGCATTTGGTCCGGCATGACCATCCTCGACAGCATGAAGGAAGCCGGCTACACTCTCTCCGCCCCCTACTATGATAACACCCAGGTCATCATGGTCAAGGAAGGCAGCGACATCAAGTCCTCTGCTGATCTGGCCGGTAAGGTCGTAGCCGTGCAGCTGGGCACCTCCGGTGACACCCTGCTCAGCGAGGATGGCGATCTGGAATCCCTGGCCGCCACCTTCAAGTCCCTGGTCCGCAGCGACAGCTTCCTCAAGTGCTTCACTGAGCTGAGCGGCGGCGCCGTGGATGCCGTCATCGTAGATAAGCCTGTTGCTACCGCCTATGCCGATAAGAACGCCGGCTTCACCATTCTCTCCGAGGAGCTGGGCGCCGAGCAGTACGGCATCGCCTTCCGCGCCGATGACAAGGAGCTGTGCGCCTCCATCGAGGGCGCCGTCAAGACCCTGGTGGATAACGGCACCTATGCCAAGATCGCTGAGAAGTATCCTGACATCGTCAATAACCTCCTGTTCCTGAACTAAGCCATTCGCAGTATAAAATGTAACCAACGCACCTCCCGGAAGCCCCTCCCTGCGGGGCTTCCGGGCTCGTGTGCCTACTATAGAGTTGAGGAGAGACTATGACATTATCCACCATGATCCTGAAAATGAGCGAGGGCCTGGGCAATACCTGCGCCATTTTCTTCCTGACCCTGCTGTTTTCCCTGCCCCTTGGCATGCTGTTTGCCCTGCTGCGCATGAGCAAGAATAAGGTCGTGTCCTCTGTGATGCGCTTTATCATCTCCGTTCTGCGCGGCACTCCCCTGATGCTGCAGCTCCTGGCGGTCACCTATGGCCCGCACTATCTGTTTCCGGACCTGGGCGTAGCCCGAAATAAACTCATTCCCGTGGTCATCGCCTTTGCCATCAATTATGCCGCCTACTTCGCGGAAATTTACCGCGGCGGCATTGATTCCATGCCCGTGGGTCAATATGAGGCCGCCGGCGTCCTGGGCTATACCAAGCTCCAGACCTTTATGCGCATCATTCTGCCCCAGGTGGTCAAGCGCATTATGCCCAGCATCACCAATGAGGTGGTCACCCTGGTGAAGGACACCTCCATCGCCTTCTGCGTGTCCTACGAGGAGCTGTTCACTATCGGTAAACAGGTCGCCAATTCCCAGACCAGCTTCATGCCCTTCCTCATTGCGGGTATTTTCTACTTCGTATTCAACGGCATCGTGGATGTGGTCATGGGCCGCATCGAAAAGCGGATGGATTATTATCAATAAGGGGGCTGCGAGAAATGAACGTATTGGAAATCAAAAATGTAAAAAAGAGCTTCAATGACTCCCAGCTCCATGTTCTCAAGGACATCAGCCTCACTGTGGCCCAGGGCGAGGTGGTGGCCATCATCGGCCCTTCAGGCAGCGGCAAGTCCACCCTCCTGCGCTGCGCCACGTTGCTCACGGAGATGGACAGCGGCGATCTGCTTTATTCCGGCGACTATGCCGCTAAAACCAATGAGCAGGGCGTGGCCGTATACGCCGATAAGCAGCAGCTGAAAAAAATCCGCAGCCGCTTCGGTCTGGTGTTTCAGAACTTTAACCTTTTTCCCCACTTCTCGGTACTGAAGAATCTCACGGATGCGCCCATCCAGGTCCTGGGCCGCAGCAAGGAGGAGGCAGAGAAAAAGGCCATGGCCCTGCTGGAGAAAATGGGTCTTGCGGACAAGGCGGACGCCTATCCCTGTCAGCTCTCCGGCGGCCAGCAGCAGCGGGTGGCCATTGCCCGTGCTCTGGCTATGGAGCCGGAGATCCTGTTTTTCGATGAGCCTACCTCCGCTCTGGACCCGGAGCTGACGGGTGAGATTCTCAAGGTCATCCGCCAGCTGGCTGAGGAGCACATGACCATGGTCATCGTCACCCACGAGATGAGCTTCGCCCGGGATGTGGCCGACCGCGTCATCTTTATGGATGGCGGCGTCATTGTGGAGCAGGGTGACCCCAAGGAGGTTATCTCCAACCCCAAGGAGGAGCGCACCCGGCAGTTCCTCTCCCGCTTTGCTCAGCACTAACAGTAAGCAGTAAAACCCGCCCGACGATTTCGTCGGGCGGGTTTTTTTATGCCTTCAGTACCGGAATGAGCAGCATCCCCTCCGGCAGCGTGTCATCCTCCAAATGGTTGCACTGACGGATGGCCTCCTCGCTGCTGCTGTGCTCCTTGGCGATATTCCACAGGCACTCCCCGGGCCGGGGCCTGCGCAGCACAATGGATGGCCGAGGCTGCGGGTCTTCCTCTGTGACCTCCTCCACAGCGCATACGGTTTGCAGCTCCGTTGTTTCCCCTGTACATCCGTAAAAGCAAACCGGTATACGCACCTGGCACCTCCCGGCATTGCTCCGCAGCTCCGGCAGCCCGCTGCCAAGCCAAACAGTATCCGGGCAGCCCTCTATACCGGCTCTTATTTCTCGGCTACGCTCTGCAGTGACAGGCGCTTCGTTCTCGTCTTGATATAGGATCCTCATCCGTACCGTGGCGGAGAGCTCCGCCCGCCCGCTATCGCAGCGTGTAATGGCGCTGCCGCAATCGAAGGAGGTAACGTAGGCGAACAGGGAGCCTCGGCCGGATTCCAACAGCTCCTCCGCCCATTCCCGGACGCATACAGGCCTGTCACGCTGGGTGACCGATACCGTTTCCACCTGAGTTTTCATTGTACAGCAGGTACTGTAAAGGTCTGTAATATAACAGACCTCCTGTCTCCGATAGGCAAACACCTGCAGCGTGATCCGGGCTGTAAGGCCCATGCGGCAGCCGCCCTCCCCGCGTAATAGCCGCAGATCCCACTCCATCGGCGCGGCCTCCACCTGGATGGTACTCTCGTCAGGCACTGTGATACCATCTAAAATCTGGGAGAATGGCACCGTCTGCACGATTCCCTGGAGCTTGCGGTCTGACGTCCGAATCAGAGCAGAGATGTCAATTTCGCCCTTAATGACCAGCTTGCTGCCGATCTGCTGGCTGCTGGTGACCCGGGGCAGCACCTGGTTCAGCAGGATCTCCTCCGCACCGTTGGGTCCGATGTCAAATTCCTGCGCCGTGGTGCAGGATCGCTCCTCCACCATACTCAGCAGCGAAAGCTGCTGCTTTTTCTGTCGGAGCTGCAGACCTTTTCCCTCCGCCCCGCAGCACAGGCGCAGGGTCTTTCTGCCAAAGCCCAGCACCGTCAGCTCCGGGATCACCCGCAGATACAGCTTTCGCCCTGTGATGAGCTTTGCCTCGCACAGAAGTAGCCTGCTATGTACCTGCAGCATCTGGCACTCCCGCAGCTTGGGATCGCTGAGTTCGCAGGAAAAAGGTACCATCACCGTGACGCTTTGCAGGCCCTCCGTCTCCTCGGAGAGGTACAGTATGCTCACTCGCACCTCGCCCCGTATCATTCCCTCTGCCGGCTGCTTTTCCCGCACCAGCAGCAGCCCGCTGGCATCAAGAATCCTGGAAGCCGTGGCGCAGTAGTCCGGCAGATTTGTTTCCGTAGTCTCCTCGTGGGTCGTAGCCGCTTTTGTCAGCAAATCATAGCATAGGATCTGCTCAAATTCCAGTTCTGTGTCCACTTCTATCACCCTCTCATATTGTAACCTGCCTCATTGTATGAGAGGGAGCCTTCTCCTATTCCTTAGAGCAGAATATGCATTTTAAAATCCCGCGCAAAAAAGCCGGAGCCTTCCAAACGATGATCTTCAATTCTCTCCCTCCTTTCATTGCCGCATACAGCATATGCCGCAGGCAATGAGCAGAAACGCTACAATAAACATCAGGCAGCCCACCGGGAATATGGCGGCGACAAGGATTCCCAAGCCCAATGCCAGCGCGCAGATCCCGATGCCGCGCCCGCAATTCCACCGTCTCATAATAACCCTCCTCTATTGGCAGTATACGCAATCCGGCTGCCATAGGTGCCCGAAAAAAATGCCGCCGCTTCCAAAGATGGAAGCAGCAGCATTTTTTTATTTTTTATCCCATGGCTTAAGGTCCTTGACCTCCTCCCACAGCCGCACGTAGCTCCTGTGGCGCTCCTTAGGGATATCGCCGTCCCGCACAGCCTGCAGCACGGCGCAGCCCTTTTCCTTGATATGCCTGCACCCCACAAAGCGGCATTGCCCCAAATACGGCAGAAACTCCGGAAAAGTCTCCGGCAGGTGTGCCTGCAGCTCCAGGCTCAGCTCCTCCGTATCAAAGGAGGAAAAGCCCGGTGTGTCGATGACCCAGGTATTCTCCTCCACCGAGAACATCTCTACATGGCGGGTAGTGTGCCGTCCGCGGCCCAGGGCCTGGCTGACCTCGCCCACCTGCAGGGAGAGTCCCGGGCACAGGCAGTTCAAAATGCTGGACTTTCCCACGCCGGAATTTCCCGTGAACACGCTGAGCTTGCCGCGAATCTGCTCTCGCAGCGCATCCATTCCCTCCCCCGTCTCTGCACTGACTCGCAGCGCGGGGATTGCCGATTGGCTATAGATGGCGAACAGCTCGTCTGCCGGATCCAGGTCTGTTTTGTTCAGGCACACCAGCACGCCGCATCCTTTCAGCGCAGCGATGGCGGCAATGCGGTCTATGAGGTAGGGGTCCGTCACCGGGATAGCGGCTGAAGCAATGATGACCAGCTGGTCAATGTTGGCCGCCGACGGCCGGGCAAAGCAGTTGGTACGCGGCTCGATCTCCTCCACAAAGCCCTCGCCGCCGCCCAACTCCCGCACCTGCACCCAATCCCCCACCAGGGGGCTGGTGCCTTCCCTGCGGAATTTTCCTCTGGCGCGGCACTGCAGCACCTGCTGTCCCACGTTCACATAGTAGAACCCGCTGAGTGCCTTCTCTATACGTCCTCTCATCAGTTACCCATGCCATCTGTGTGGTCAGATGTGCCGGGGCCTTGAGATGCAGTACCCAGGACGATAGTGACGGTGCTGCCGCTTTCCGCAGAGCCATTGGGCGAATAGCTCTTCACCACGGCGTTATCCACCTTTTCACCATTCTCCCACTGCACCTCAACCCGGAAGCCATAGCTCTCCAGCAGCTTCCGTGCAGCATTCTCGCTGGCGCCCACCACATTGGGCACATCGATCTCTTTATTCTCCGGGCCCTTGCTGACGGTGAAGTAGATGTTATCGCCGGTCTTGGCCTCAGTACCCACAGAAATACTCTGGCGGATGACCGTGCCTGCAGGCTCATCGCTGTATTCGCTGGAGCTGGCACCCACCACCAGGCCCAGCTTCTCGGCCTCGGTCATAGCCTTTTCCTCCGTCATACCCACAAAGTTGATGACGGTCACAGGCTTGATTTCCCGTCCGGTGCTGATATACAGGATCACTGTATTGCCCTTTTTGATCTGGCTGCCGGCCTCGGGAGAGGTGCTGATAACCAATCCCTTTTCCACTGTGTCCGAGCTCTTGGGCTGCACCTGCACACTCAGATTCATCTTCATGTTGCTCAGCAGCTCTTTTGCATTCGATTCACTCAAGCCGGTCACGGTAGGCATAAAGGCTTTTTCCTCCTTGGCACACACATAGACCTGAATGGTCAGGTTATTTTTCCGCATTGTGCCCTCGGTGGGATCCTGGGAGATGATCTGTCCTTCGGTGTATTTGCTGCTCTCCTTGGTGCCCACCACTTCGATGCTGAAAATCCCCTTGATCTCAGACATATTCTCGGCCTGCTCCACGGTCATGCCAAGGATGTTCGGCACCTTGTAGCCATCCTTTTCCCCTCCGCCGCCGAATCCGTCAAAGATCAGCGTAAATATCAGGAATATCGCCAGCAGTGCGGCGGCAAAGGAGCCAATGAGAATGGCCATGCGTTTTTTCTCGTTCTTAGTGCCTGCAATGCCCGTCTTTTCCGGTTTCTCCTCCTTCACAGCGGCTTCCTTCTTACCCTGCACAGCCTCGTGGATCTCCTTTTTGCTGATATACCGGGTGGGCTCGGTGTCCTCCTGCTCTGTCAGCTCCTCCCGGATATGCTCCAGATCCAGGTTGGGATTCTTGCGGAAGCTCTCCAGGTCCTCCAGCATCTCCGTGGCTGTGCTGTAGCGCTTGTTGATGTTAGCGCACATGGCCTTCATGCAGATCAGCTCCAGGGCCTTAGGTACATCCTCCCGGATGTCGCTGGGGGCCAACGGCACAGAGCTTAGGTGCTGGATGGCAACAGATACCGCAGAATCCCCCTCAAAGGGCAGGCGGCCCGTCAGCATCTCATAGAGCACCACACCGGCGGAATAGATGTCCGAACGGGCGTCAATATGCTCTCCCCGGGCCTGCTCCGGAGAAATATAATGCACCGAGCCCAGGGCGTCCTGGGTCATAGTCTGTGCGTTGTTCTGCAGGCAGGCAATGCCGAAATCGGCCACCTTCACGCTGCCGTCTCGCAGGACCATGATATTCTGGGGCTTGATGTCCCGGTGAATGATCCCGCGGCTGTGGGCGTGCTCCAGGGCGCGCATGATCTGAATGATGAAGTGCAGGGACTCCCGCCAATCCATTTCACCCCGGCGGGCCATATACTGCTTCAAGGTAATGCCGTCGATGAGCTCCATGACAATATACTCTGTGTCACCGCTGGTGGAGACATCATAAATGGACACGATATTGGGGTGGGAAAGCTGCGCCACAGCCTGGCTCTCATCCCGGAAGCGGCGGCGTATCTCCTCATTTTCGGCCATATCAGCCTTCAGGATTTTGATAGCTACCATTCGGTTAAGCCGGTGGCATTTGGCCCGATATACATTAGCCATGCCGCCCGAGCCGATCAGCTCGATGATCTCATAGCGGTTATCCAGCATTTTTCCTATGTATTTATCCATAACGCAATCTCCTTTAAATGTTCTTGAGCAGGATCGCCGTAACATTATCCGGCGCGCCGCGGCTTGCGGATAGATCAACTAATCTTTTCAGGCAGTGCTCGGGCTCCTCCGTATGAACCACCTCGAACAGCAGCTCCTGGTCGCTGACCGTGTTCACCAATCCGTCCGTACATAAAAGCAGATAGTCTCCCTGCTTCCATTTATAGGTAAATTCATCATCCTGTACGCTCTCCTCCGGCCCAAGAGCCCGGGTGATCAGATTCCGCCCCGGATGCTTTTTGGCCTGCTCTGCGGTCATATTTCCCTGCTCCACCATGGAGCCCACCAGGGAATGATCCCGGGAGATCTGCCGGATACCCGTTTCCGAGAGCAGATAGGCCCTGCTGTCGCCCACATTGCTGATGAGAATATCCTCGCCCCGTATGATGGCGGCCACCAGTGTGGTACCCATACCCTGCACGGAGGGTTCTTCCTGCCCCCGGCGGCGAATAGCGTCATTGGCTGCCGCAATGGCAAAGCCGGAAACCTCCTTCAGCTGGCCCATAGTCATGTGGCTTCGGAGATTTTCCTCCATCTGCCTTCGGTAGGTCTGCACCGCCAGCTGGCTGGCTACTGCCCCACCGGCCGCTCCGCCCATACCATCGCAGACCACCGCTGCGGTGTATTCGCCGATCAGCATCGTCTCATAGGCGTCCTGATTTTCATGGCGCACAAGACCAATGTCCGATATGCTCCAGATTCTCATGTTTCTCCGTCTCCCTCCTTTTCTTCCATGGCCTTGCGGCGCAGTTGGCCGCAGGATGCGTCAATATCTCCGCCCAAGCTCCGCCGCACCGTAGCGGTGACGCCGTGGGACTCCAATCGTTTTTGAAAGGCCGCCACCCTATGGCTGGGCTTAAAGGGGCTCTCCACCACATCGTTCAGCGGGATCAGATTCACATGGCCCGGCATGCCCGCCAGCTTTCTGGCAATAAGGTCCGCCTGCCAATCGTGGTCATTCACGCCGTCGATCATGGCGTATTCAAAGGAAATTCGCCGCCCCGTGGCCTGAAAATATCGGTGGCAGGCGGCAAACAGCTCCTCCACATCATACTTTCGGTTTACCGGCATAATGCGGGATCTCGTCTCCGAATCCGGCGCATGGAGTGACACAGAAAGTGTCAGCTGCAGATGCTGCTGCGCTAAAAACTCGATGCCCGGAATCACGCCGCAGGTTGACAGGCTTATATGCCGCATGCCAATGTGCATCCCGTCGGGATGGTTTACCAACCCCAGAAATTTCAGCACGTTGTCCCGGTTATCCAGGGGCTCCCCGATGCCCATGAGCACGATGTTGGATATCTCCCTCCCGGAGTCCATCTGGGTAAACAGCACCTGATCCAGCATCTCAGATGGAGCCAAATCCCGCACCCGCCCGGCAATGGTGGATGCGCAGAAGGCGCAGCCCATGCGGCACCCCACCTGGGAGGAGATGCACACGGTGTTGCCGTGGTGGTACTGCATGAGTACGGTCTCGATGCAGTTTCCATCCTGCAGCTCCCATAGGTATTTGATGGTGCCATCCAGCCGGGATTCCTGTTTCCTCACCACGGTAGGGGCCGTAATGCGGCAGGTGGCCGCCAGCTTGGCCCGAAGCGCCTTGGAGAGATTACTCATTTCGTCAAAGGATCGTGCACCCTGATGCAGCCAGGAAAACACCTGCTTAGCCCGGAAGGTCGGCTCACCCAGCTGGCGAAGATATTCTCCCATTTCCTCCAGAGTCATGGATTTTATGTCAACCAAGTAAGTCTCCCTCCCGTTCTGCGTTTTTAGTCCTTCCTGCGCATGCGGCAGATGTAAAAGCCGTCTGTCCCGTTGCGCTGAGGCCACAGTGTCAGCCTGCCCCCACAGCGCCCGATGGGCAGCGGCAGGGCAAATGGTGTCATTTCAAATTCGGGATGTGCCTGCAAGAAATCGTCCGTCACGGCTTCGTTCTCCTCCGGCAGCACCGTGCAGGTGGAGTACACCAGTACACCTCCCGGCCGCACATATTCGCATACATTGTCCAATATCGCCCGCTGGATACCGGGCAGCTGACCCAACTCCTTAGGATCCTTGTAACGGATGTCGGGCTTCTTGCGGATGATACCCAGGCCCGAGCAGGGCACATCTGCGATGACCACATCCGCCGCCCGATCCCAGGCCGCATGGTGCTCCCGAGCATCCGCCAGCATGGTGCGGATGCATCCGATACCCAGGCGCTGGGCTCCTCTGTCAATAAGCTTCAGCTTGTGCGGATGGATGTCACAGGCGATGATCTCGCCCTCTCCCTCCATAGAAATGGCAGCGGCAAAAGACTTCCCTCCCGGTGCAGCGCACACATCCTGCACCCGGTCACCTTTTTTGGCCTCGGCCACCACCGATACCAGATGTGCGGCAGCGTCCTGCACCATAAAGCGCCCCTCCGAAAAGGCCGGCAATCGCTCCAGATTGCCCGTGCCGCTCACCGTGAAGCAGTGCTCCAGCCACGGATGGCGCTCCACCGCGATCCCCGCCTGCTTCAGCTCCTCCACCAGGGTCTCGTCATCTGTCTTGAGCAGGTTCGTGTGTATGGTAGTGGGAACGATCTCGTTGTTCCCCCGCAGGAACTGCTCCGCCTCCTCAGGCGGCAAAATCTCCAGCAGTCTTTTCACCAGCCACAGCGGGTGGCTGTATCTGATGGACAAATATTCCGCCGTACCGCTGCAGCGTATCTCCGGCATATTCATCCAGTTTGTCACAAATTTCCGCAGCACAGCGTTGACCATGCCGGCCGCCCTGGGCCGTCCGTTCCGCCGGCACATCTCCACCGCCTCATTTACGGCGGCACGATGGGGGATCTTGTCCATGAACAGGATCTGATACCCGCCGATGCGCAGGATATTGCGGATCACCGCCTCCAGCTTATGGGCCTTTTGCACACAGTAGCAGGAGATATAGTAGTCCAGCAGTGTGCGATTTTGGATCACGCCATAGGCAAGTCTTGTGGCCAAGGCAGCCTCCCGGCCCTCCAGCCCATTTTTGGCAATGGTGCGCTTGAGGCTGCCGTCGGACCAGGCGTTGGCCCGCTCCACCTGCATCAGTACCTCCAGCGCCGTGTCCCGGGCGGTCATTTTTCTATTCTCGCTCATTTTCTCGTCTCAATGGGATGGCCCCGGAGATAATCCGCTGCCATCATACGCTTGCCGCCCTCGGCCTGCATTTCCAGGATCCACAGGCTGCATCCGTCGCCGCAGGCAATCTCTAACCCCTGCTTCCCGGCGGTCAGGATCGTCCCGGCCTCGGCATTTGTTTCTCTGCCAAGCTTCGTTTTGAATACTTTCACTTTTTTTCCGCCAAGATCTGTGCTGGCACAGGGCCAGGGGATCAGCCCCCGCACCTGGTTGTGCAGCTTTTGGGCCGGCTTGTTCCAATCCATGGGAGAGAGCTCCTTACTCAGCATGGGCGCATAGGTAAAAGCGCTGTGATCCTGGGGTGTGCGGGCCGCTGTACCGTTTGCCAACTGCGTCACAGCCTCCTCCAGGGCGTCCGCACCCAACAGTGCCAGGCGATAGGTCAGCTCCTGGGCATTCTCGTCCGGGAGGATCTCCGTTTTCTTCACGCAGATAATATCCCCCGCGTCCAGCTCCTTGGCGATGTGCATAATGGTAACGCCGGTTTCCTTACAGCCGTCCAAAATAGCCCAGTTGATGGGCGCAGCCCCCCGGTATTGGGGCAGGATAGAGGAGTGTACGTTGATGGACCCCCGCGGCGGTACCGCCAAAATGTCTTCCGGCAGGATGCGGCCGTAGGCTGCCACCACCGTCAGCTCCGGCTGCAGCTTTTCCACAATGGCCAGGGCTGTTCCATCTCGCATTTTGGTAGGCTGATAAACCTCCAAGCCCTGTGTCAGGGCATATTCCTTTACAGGAGAGAAGGCCAATTTCATACCCCGGTTCTTGGGCTTATCCGGCTGTGTAAACACGCCGCAGATCTCGTGGCCCATCTCCACAAGGCGCCTCAGCTGCTCCACAGCAAACTCCGGCGTTCCCATAAATAGAATTCGCATCCTTAGTCCTCACTTTCCTCCTGCTGGCGGATGAACTCCTGCAGCTCCTCCTCAGTCATCAGGCGGTCTGTGTGCTCAATAAACAGGTGTCCGTCCAAATGCTCGATCTCGTGGCAGAAGCATCGGGCTGTCAGGTCGGAATCCTCCACCTCAAAGAAATCACCGTTTCTATCCTGGGCTCGGACGCGCACCACCTCCGGGCGGGTAACCACGCCGTATTTCCCCGGTACGCTCAGGCAGCCCTCCAGTCCCGTCTGCTCTCCGTCAGTGAAAATAATCTCGGGGTTCACCAGCTCAATGACCTCGTCGTCCTCATTCAGCACCACGCACACGCGGCGCAGGATACCCACCTGGGGTGCGGCCAATCCTACGCCTCCGGAATCCAGCAGCGTGTCCGTCATGTCGTCCAGCAGTGTGTGTAGACGGCCGTTAAAATCAGTAACCGGGCGGCAAACCTTGGTCAAACACTCGTCGCCCTGCAGAACGATCTTTCGCAGTGCCATAATTCATCCTCCATCATGCGTTTAATTCATACGATTGCACTCTGCAAAAATATGCAGTGTACGGTTTTCCTTTCTCCTGGCAAATTCCTTCATGTAGGCCGCCAGCAGTCTCCGCACCGGTGCGGTGCATTTTCCAACCACCGTGATGCGGTAGCGGTAGCGGTTGTTCACCTTGACAACGCTGGCCGGTGCCGGACCCAGCACCTCCAGGTCCATCCCGGCATAGGGCACCTGAGAAACGGCCCGGCGCAGACCGTCCCGCACCTGTGTACAAGCCCGGCGCACATTCGCCTCCTCCGGTCCGGTCACCGTCAGCACCACCTCGTCGGCAAAGGGTGGCTCCCGCCGGATCCGCCGCAGGTCGATCTCCCGTTTGTAGAAGCTATCGTAATCCTGGGCAGCGGCGTTGCGAAGCACCTCATTTTCCGGTGTATAGGTCTGGATAATAGCCCGTCCCGCTTTGTTGCCGCGTCCGGCCCGTCCCACCACCTGTGTCAGCAGCACAAAGGTGCGCTCCGCGGCCCGATAGTGGTCTACATAAAGTGATTGGTCCGCCGCCAGAACACCCACCAGCGTCACATTATCAAAATCCAATCCCTTGGCCACCATCTGTGTGCCCAAAAGGATAGGAATTCTTTCCTTTTCAAATTTCTGCAGCATTTTTTCATGCTGCGTTCCCACGGAATCCGCATCCATCCGCAGGATGGGCGTTTCCGGAAACAACTCCCGTAGCTCCTGCTCCACCTTCTGCGTACCGGAGCCAATGGGCTTAAATGGCTCGCCGCATTGCGGGCAATCCGGCGCAAAGGGTTCTGAATATCCGCAGTAGTGGCACATCATCCGCCGGTTGGCAGAGTGATAGGTCAGATACACGCTACACCGGGGGCACTGAGGCACATAGCCGCAGCCGGGGCAGATCATCTGCCGGCTGTTGCCCCGCCGGTTCAGAAACAGGATCGTCTGCTGTCCCAGCTCCAGATTTTTTTGAATCTCCTCGTACAGGCGGCGGCTGATAGATGTATAGTTTCCCTGCTTTAGCTCCTGGCGCATATCCACAAGGGACACCTGGGGCAGCGCGTTTTCATTGTACCGTTTTCGCAGCAGGGACAAATGGTAATCGCCCTCCCGGGCCAGGTAAGCCGTCTCCACTGTAGGCGTCGCCGATCCCAGCACCAGCCATGCACCCTCCTTGGCGCAGCGATATTTGGCAATATCCCGGGCGTGGTAGCAGGGCGGCTTTTCCGATTCATAGGAGTTCTCCTGCTCCTCGTCAATCACGATCATACCCAACTCAGGCAGCGGAGCAAATACCGCTGACCGGGTACCCAGCACGATTTTTACCAAACCTTGGCGGATACGCTTATACTGGTCATACCGTTCGGCAATGCCCAGCGCACTGTGCAGCAGCGCAACGTCCTCCCCGAAATACATGGAAAACCTCTGCATCATCTGTGGGGTCAGGGCAATCTCCGGCACCAGAATCATGGCCCGTTTTCCTTCCTCCAGCAATCGGCGGGCCAGGCAGATGTAAACCTCCGTTTTTCCGCTTCCCGTAACGCCCTGCAATAGTGTCACCCCGGGCCTTCCCCCGTGGATGTGCCGCAGGATCTCCTCATAGGTAGCCTGCTGTTCCTCGTTCAGCCGGATCTCCGGTACCTGCTTATCAGACGGGCGCAGCTGCACCCGAAACACCTCCTGCTCCCGCAGGGACAGGATCTCTGCCCTTTCCATCTGCGTTACTGCCTGCCGGCTCACGCCGGTAAAATACAGCAGCTCATGCAGGGATGTCTCCCCGTTTTGCAGGAGAAATGACAGTGCTGCAGCCTGCCGGGGCGCTCTTTTCTTTTCCCGGATAAGCTCCGCCGCCTCGTCCGGTGCAATAGCCAGGGAAACGAGACTATCCGTCTTGTCGCATGTGCGGCGGCTGGATTCCCGGCGACAGGCAACCAAACCCAGCCTTTCCATTTTCTGAAGCAATTCCCGTGCCCGGGGCTGCGCCGCCTGCAGGTCTGAGAAGGTTTGCTCCTTCTCCCGCAGCATATCCAGCAGCACCCGTTCCTTATCCGAGAGAGCTTCCTCCTCCGGCTCACGCTGCAGCGTCCAAATCTCTCGGTGCTGATACCACAAGCCAATGGGCAAAATCGCGTGAAGTGCGTCATAAAAGGTGCAGAAGTACCGCTGGCACATCCATAGTCCCAATCGGATCTGCTCCCGGGAGAGCTGTGGTGTTTCGTCCAGCAGTGCCTCCACCGCCTTCAGTGGCCGATCCTGCAGTCCGGGCTCCACAGCCAGCACCATCCCCTCCGAGCGCCGGTTTCCCCGGCCGAAGGGTACGATGACCCGCATCCCGGCTCGGACCTCCATGCCATCGGGCACCAAATAGTCATAAGGCTTATCAATGGCAAAGGTAGCCGCTTCTATTGCGATTTTGGCAATCTGCGCCATGATGTCAGCCTCCTACAGCGGGTGATTACTTATCGGTGTCGATCACCGTGTTAATGGTAGATGCATCATACAGGCCCTCCGCCACCTCATTGATGGCCATGGTTACGGGCTTTTCCTCCAGGATCTCCCCATTCATCTCCGCCTCCTGGGCGATCTGACGGGCGCGGCGTGCCACCACATTCACCATCATGTAGCGGTTGGGAATGTACTCAGTAAGTTTTGTCATAGCGGGATACAGCATCATAATAATCAACTTCCTATCTGCCTTTCGGCGAAAAATATAATTTACTCAACCAGGAGCTTTTCGATCCTGTCAACGGACTTGCAGTGCTCGGCACAGAGGATAGATTTCAACTGAAATACAGCGTTATCCACCGTGTCATTGACCACAAAGTAGTCATACCGGTCAGCCATTTTCAGCTCCACCTTGGCGCGCAGCAACCGCTTCTGTACCTTATCCTCATCGTCCGTTCCCCGGTCGGTGAGGCGCCGCTCCAGCTCGGCCCAGGACGGCGGCGCAATGAAAATACGCACGGTCTCCGGCCGCTTGGCACACACCTGCTGCGCCCCCTGGATCTCAATGTCCAGAATCACATCCCGGCCCTGGTCCATAGCGGCATCCACAAACTTCTTGGGTGTACCGTAGAAATTACCCACATACTCGGCATACTCCAAAAAGGCGTCCTCCTCGATCATCTTGTGGAAGTTTTCCGGCTCGATGAAATGATAATGTATGCCGTCCAGTTCCCCTTCCCGGGGCTCCCGGGTCGTAGCGGAAACAGAAAAATACAGGTCCGGATATTCCTTAAGCAGCGCGTTCAAAACGGTGCTCTTGCCCACCCCGGATGGGCCCGAAATAATGAATGTTTTTCCCCTGATCAAAGCAATTCCTCCTGTGTAAAATCTTCTACCTTCATCCCCAAACGGGGTGCCATTTTCTCTGTAGTCAGTGCGGAAAGCACCACATGGTCGCTGTCCATAATAAGCACCGCCGCTGTTTTTCGCCCATAGGTTGCATCAATAAGCATCCCACTGTCCCGAGACTCCTGGATCAGTCGCTTCACCGGTGCCGAGTCGGGGCTGACGATGGCAATAAGCCGCTGGGCGGAGATCAGATTGCCAAATCCGATGTTAATAAGATCCATCCGTCGTCCCTCACTCAATGTTCTGCACCTGCTCGCGGATCTTCTCCACCTCAGCCTTCATGTTCACCACATCCCGGGCGATAGTCAGATCGTTGCATTTGGAGCCGATGGTGTTGCACTCCCGGTTCACCTCCTGGATGAGGAAGTCCAGCTTTCGCCCTACCGGCTCATCTCCTGATAGCATGGTGCGCAGCTGCGCCAAATGGCTCCGCAGCCGAACCGTTTCCTCGTCCACGGCGATCTTGTCAGCAAAAATAGCCGCCTCGGTCAGGATCCTGCTCTCATCAATGGTAGTAGATTGCAGCACCTCCCGCATTTTTGTCTCCAGCCTATCCCGGTACTCAGCCACAGTCTGGGGGGAGCGCTCCTCCACCTTGCCCACAACGGTTTCGATGGTGTCCGCCCTGCCCGCAATGTCCTGGCATAGCTTTTCGCCCTCCACGGAGCGCATCTGCCGGTGGGCGGCCAAGGCCTCCTCCAGCACGGCGCAAATGTCGGCAGAGATCATCTCCAGATCCTCCTCCGCCTTAGTTACCGTCAGCACATCAGGGAATTTCGCCAGTGCCACCGGTGACAGGTCATTGGACAGCACAAACATTTTCTGCAGCCGGGTTAGGGCCTCATAGTAGCTCCTTGCCAGCGGCTCATTGACCTGCACCACCGTCTGATCCGCCTCCACGGCGTCCATGGTGACAAACACGTCCACCTTTCCCCGGGAAATGGACTTCTGCACCAGCGCCTTCATGGCGTCCTCGGCAAAAATATAAGCTCTCGGCATTTTCACCGTGCAATCCAAATAGCGGTTATTCACAGAGCGCACCTCCACGGTAATACTCCGTCCGTTGCGCTCCTGCTTTGCGCGGCCATAGCCGGTCATACTTCTGACCATATTCACTCCTCCTCTATTATCTCAGCAGCAATAGATAAACCGTCCGCCAGCACTGGCCAGGCAGTTCACGCAAATCAGCGCGCCGCATATCCGGGTGCAGGCGTCGCCTCCGAATACGGCGGTGGACCGGTTTCCGTAGCCATTGGGCCGATAGGTAGTCCCCTGCCCCTCCAGAATGTCCAGCGCACGCCGGTATTCCGGATTGTTGGGGTTCATCTGCACGGCAGTTTCATAGTATCGCTTGGCCTCGTCCATCCAACCCCTGCGGTAGCAAATGGCACCCTTTAGGAAATTCCACTCGGCGTTGTGGTCACTCATGGCGTTGAGCAGCTCCTCGGCCAGGTTCAGCTCTCCCTGGGCAATGCTCATGCGCACCCGGGCAAAGGCCGGGTCGCCGCCGTAGCCGCCGCCATAGGCGCCGTAGGGGTTCTGTCCATAAGGATTGCGCCCGTAGCCGCCATAGGAGTTCTGCCCTGCGCCGCCATTTTTGCGCATGGACTGCACTTCCTCGTAGGCCTCGTTGATCTCCTTCATCTTTTCCTGGGCCACATCGGCCAGAGGCGAGTCATGATAATTGTCCGGATGATACTTCCGGGCCAGGTTCCGGTAGGCCTTTTTCACTTCTTCATCTGTAGCGGAGCTGGGTACACCCAGCACCTCATAGGGGTCACGCATTATTGGGTCCTGCCTTTCCTTTGGCTTTTTCTGTTTCTTGTATACTTTTGAAAGGTCCCGTTAAGCACGGCGTTGCCCACCGCATACAGTCCCTCATAAACAACGCTTTCAATAATCCTCCTCCAGCAGCCAAAATCAGCCAACTCGAAGGCCGCTGCCATGGTGCGGATGGACGCATCCAGCGTCGCCGCCACCCGCTCCCGGTCCTCTGGCCGCAAGGCCCCGTCCCGGGTCCCATAGCGCTGCAGCAGGGGGTTGTAGCTGCCGCTTCTGCTATCCTCCATCAGGTCGTCCAGTGCATCCACCAGGTAGATCCATCGCCCCAAATGGTACAGCATTTCCGCCAGCACCCGACGCTTTATACCCGGGGGTGACAAGGCTGCCATATCCCGCAGCAGCAGTGCAAAGGTGTCCGCCGCCTCATCCGGAATGGCGCATTTTTCTTGCTCCAGGGCCGATAGCTTGTCCAGATTTGTTTGGATTCGTTTATCCAGCTCCGGCTGCCGCGCTTTTGCCTTTCGGTACGCCCGGTGCAGAAGCAGGGACAGAAATCTGTACTTCCATCCGCCCCAAAATCCGTGATCTGCCACACCGTCCCGCAGCTGCCACCAGGTCAGCAGCACGCTCACATCTGCCGCCGCGTCCAGGGCCTGCGTCTGTTCACAGAAGCACCTGGGGTGAATCGGATGGATCAAGCACCGTCTTCGGCCGCACCGCGGTGCCTCTCCGTCAGACAGGAGCATCGCCAGAAATACCAGGTCGTAATTCAAGATCATCCGGGCAAACACGCCATAGCGCCTTCCGAGCGTGTGGCACAGACCACAGTAGCACGCCCGATATAACTGTTGCTCCTCTCCGTTTAGCTTATCCGGAGAGATGTGTACATATCCAAACATCAGAACAGGCGCACAATGGTATAAGTCAACACCTCATGCCGTTTGGCATATCGGTCATAGAATACGCTGGGCATGAAGCTGACAGCAGCAGCGGCAATGGCGATGATGTAGCGTGTGCCCTCCGCAAGCCCCGCCGACAGGAAGTATCCCAGCAGAAAACCGATCACCGGCAGCAAATAAACCAGTGCCGCCACACCCAGCAGCTTTTTTGTCTCGCTCTGAACCACCACCTTATCCCCCGTCTCCACGCCAATGGGGTCGCTGGCCCGGGCCTGAATAGCCGCCCCGGTCATGCCACAGCCGGCGCACTCCTCGCAATCATGTCCGCAGGCGGACTTGCGGGGCACGGAAATCTCCACAAAGCCCGGTTCCAGCTTTCTTTTTACAGTTGCAATCTGAGTCATGTATTGTCCCCTTCGCTTTCGCCGGCTCCGTCGGGATCCAGCCGCACATTCACCTGATAGTTGCCCTTGGCGCTGATATGGTCATAGCCGTTCACCACGATGTTCACCGGCAGCGTGTATTCACCGGCTGTGCTCAGCTTGCTGAAATCCACCACCGCCACAACCTGCCCATCGGTGATAGCGGCGATTTCATCTGTCAGCCCCCGGATAGTCACCTGAATACTCTCTGTGGTGCACTGGCCTCTAAAGCCTTCCCGCACCCGCTCCACAATAAACTGATTCACGGTCACGGTTTTTTCCGTAACGCCCGTCACAGTAAATGTCACCGTAGCACTTTGATTGTCGCCAACCAGCTCCGTATTCTCCGGTGGGATAATCTCATAATACAGCGTCTGCGCCTGGGAAATATCCTGCAGATACACAGTATCCAACGCAATGGAGCTGATAGCGTCCAATACATCCTTTTCGCCCGCCAGGGTAACAGACTTAGGCGAGATGGTATAGCTGGTCTGCTCCAGCGTAGAGCCCGCCGACTCCTTCACCACAATCTCCAGCGGCACCTCCTTGGTGGTCTTCACCGGCACTTTCACCTGCACCAGCTTCACAGCCGGGCGAATAGCCGAATTATCCACAGCAATGTCGTTGTAGTCATATAGGGTAAAGCCCACTGCGTTTTCATAGGATTTATCCGTGTCGCTTATATCCACCGTCAGCTTGGCGTAGCTGATGTTCACCAGATCGTCACGCTGGCCGTGGAGCAGGACCTTGTCTATATCCAGGATCGGCTCCTCGGCATAGAATCCCTTCTTGGGAGTGCCTACTACCTCGCACTGGATCGGCACCTCCGTGGAGTACAGCTCACCTACCGTCACCGTCACCCGGTATGCACTGGCCCAATCCACGGAGATAGAATTTTTCGATACGCCGTCCGGATAGACCACCTGGTAGGTCAGGCTTTGGGAGCCCACCTCGGTAATGGTACTGGTGTCCACCACAATGCGAATGTCATTCTTGTCAATCTGCCAAAGCTGACGGCGGGGACCCTTCAATGTCAGGTCGATGGTGGTGTCATAGCCCGACAGCAGCATTAAGCCCTTGTCTGCCAGGGTGGTGCTCTCCCCGGCAAATTCCACGGGAATGTCCTTCACCTTCATAGGCACGCTGGGTTGGCGCACGAGATCCACATACAGCCAGATGGCGATGGCGGCCAAAATGGATAAGGCGATGCGCACCGCTTTGCGTTTCTTACTCATTCTCGTCGCCTCCCTTCTTCTGGCGGATACGCCGCAAGAGCCATGGTGAGTCTTTTCGGGTATCCGTCTCCTGCTCCGGGGCAGGCATCAGCTCGTTTTTCAGCAGCTTGGACAGAGTTTCGGGCATTAGATGCCGCTTGAGCATCCCGCCGATGGCCACGGAAATAGAGCCTGTCTCCTCGGAAACGATCACCACCACCGCGTCGGAGTTTTCGCTCATACCAATGCCCGCCCGGTGGCGCATGCCCAGATCCCGGCTTAGATTCACATTTTTCGACAGCGGCAGCATGCACCCGGCGCCTAAAATCCGCCCATTGCGGATGATAACGGCGCCGTCGTGCATAGGTGCCTTTACGAAGAAAATATTCTTCAGCAGCTCGCTGGATACCGCCGCATCAAGCGTTGTACCGCTGCGGAGCATATCGTTGAGCATCATGCTGCGCTCAAAAACGATCAAAACGCCCGTCCGGGTCTTTGACATCTCCATGCAGGCCAGCACGGTCTGGTCAATGGCTTTTTCCAGCTCTGTTGAGTGCTGCTCCGGGGACAGCAGCCGTACCAGACGGATATTCTTACTGCCCAACTGCTCCAGGCCACGCCGCAGCTCCGGCTGGAAAACAATGAACAGGGCCAAAACGCCCCACTCAACCACGTAACTGAGAATATAGTTGATGCCCCGCAAATTCAGCAGGGACGACAACCACAGGGCCACAATGAAAATCACAATGCCCTTGAATATATTTTCGGCGCGCGTACTACGCACCAGGCTCAACAGCTTGTAGATTGCAAAGGACATGATAGCCACATCCAGCACATCCGTGATCCGGACCAGCATGATGTATCGCCATGCGCTTTGCAGCACAGAAATGATAGAATCCACAGTCTGCTCCTTTCCGGTACAATTAAATGCCATAGGTAATATTCATTATATATATATTCTCCGAAAAAAGCAACAGAAACTATACGGATTTCTTAGTATTTTCCCGCAGAATCTCCTTCATTTCCCGCAAAAAGAAGTTGATCTGTCCCTCCGTATTGAAAACCGATGGGCTGATGCGTATGGTTCCCGATTCCAGTGTTCCGGCAGTGCGATGAGCCAGGGGTGCGCAGTGCAGCCCTGCCCGCACGGCGATCTGCCGCCGGGCCAGCTCCTCCCCGACCTGCTCACAATCCATCCCCTTTACACAGAAGGACAGCACTCCCGTCTGACCCTGTCCTGTTTTATCCGCAAAGACCTCCACACCCGGCAGCCGTGCCAACCCTTCCTCTGCCCGCCGCGTCAGCCGTCTCTCCCATTGGGCAATCCGCTCCACCCCGGCATGGCTGACAAACCGGAGCCCCTCCAGTAGTCCCGCAATACCCGGCATGTTGTGCGTCCCCGCCTCCAGCCGGTCCGGCAGATCGATAGGCATGGTTTGCCTGCGGGAGGCGCTCCCGGTGCCTCCGTAGAGCAGCGGACTTGCTTCCGCGCCGCAAAGCAGCAAGCCTGTACCCTGTGGGCCATAGAGCCCCTTGTGCCCGGGCATAGCCACAAAGGCCGCTCCCCAATCCGCCAGCAGCACCGGCAGGATACCTGCCGATTGGGAGGCATCCACTATTAACGGTGTATGTGTCCGCCTGCACAGGCCCGCCAGTTCCTCCACCGGCTGCACACACCCGAATACATTGGACACATGGTTGCAGATCACCGCATCCACTCCCCACCGCAGGGCTGTGCGAAACCCCTCCAGCGTCTGCTCCGGCCGGAACAGTGGGGCATCCGCCACCGTGATCTCCACCCCTGGGATGCTGTGCAGCACCCGAGTCACAGCGTTGTGCTCGTATCCGCTCACTGCCACCCGGCAGCCCGGGCGCACCAGAGTGCGGATAGCGATGTTCAATCCATGAGTGGCATTGCAGGTGAAGATCACCTGCTCCGGCGCCGGAACATGGAATAGCTCTGCCGCCGCTTCCCGGCAATCATAGGCCGTCCGGGCCGCCTTTTGGGAGGCCGGATAGTTTCCCCGTCCCGGAGAGGACATCTCCCCCACTGCCTGAGCCATGGCCCGGGCCACGGCCGGCGGTTTCTCCAGGGTAGTCGCCCCGCTGTCCAGATAGATCATGCCCTCACCTCGCGATAACCGCTTTCCGTTTTCTCGTGCACAGACAGCGGTGCCAGGCCGCCCCGCCGCAGGCAATCCATGGCCTGGCCGAGCTTATCTCTACGAATTTTCACCGCATAGCTGCAGCCGAACTCCGTCAGCCCCACCGGAGCCCGGAATATTTTTGCCCAAATTCCATACGCCTCCAGGGTACGCATCATGCGCTGCGCCTGGGTCACGGAGCGGGCAATAAAGATCACATATTCCATGCTGCCATTCCTCCTCATGCCATATTTTATGTGCCGGGCAGAGGTGGTGACACCGCAAAAAGCGCAAAAAATCCGGCACCCAAACGGGTGCCGGATTCTTTTATAAATCCTGGATTATTCCTCGTCCTCGGCCTCGGCCTCATGGTCGCCCAGCAGGGCGCGGATGGACAGGGAGATTTTCTGCTTCTCCTCATCGATAGCGGTGATCTTAGCATCCACCATCTGGCCCTCGGACAGCACATCACCGGGCTTCTCGATGCGGCGGTCAGCGATCTGGGAAATGTGGATCAGGCCATCCACACCGGGAACGACCTCAGCAAAAGCGCCGAAGGTCATCAGCTTCACGATGCGCACGTTGGCCACGTCGCCCACATGATAGGTCTCCATAAACTTATCCCAGGGATTGCAGGAGCGATCCTTCACACCCAGGGAGATCTTGTGCTTCTCGGGATCGAAGGAAATGACGTACACATCCAGGGTATCGCCCACAGAAACCACCTCAGCGGGATTCTTAATGCGGGACCAGGACAGCTCAGAGATATGTACCATACCATCCACGCCGCCAATGTCCACAAATACGCCGTAGCTGGTCATGGATTTCACGGTGCCGGTATAGTGCTTACCCACCTCGATGCTCTCCCAAATGGCAGCCTGGGCAGCCTGACGGGCCTCAAACTGCACCGCGCGGATGGAACCCACCACGCGGCGGCGGGCACGGTTGACCTCGGTGATACGCAGAGAAACGGTCTGCCCGATCATCTCACTGAGATCAGCGCCACGGGGCTGACCGCTCTGGGAAGCGGGCACGAACACGCGCACGCCCTTGACGTTGACAACAATGCCGCCCTTGTTCTCCTCGGTGACCTTACCCTCCAGGGTGGTCTTCTCCTCACGGGCCTTCTCGATATCCTCCCAAACCTTCACAGCGTCCAGACGCTTCTTTGAAAGCATAGCGTAGCCCTCCACGTCGTTAACGCGGATGATGTAGGTCTCGATCTCATCGCCGACCTTCACCACATCCTCGGGCTTGACGTTAGGATCAGCGCTCAGCTCATCCGCGGCGATATAGCCAGCCTGCTTGCAGCCCAGGTCAACCTGGACCTCGGTGGGGCCGACTGCCGTCACAATACCGGTTACCTTCTCTCCTGTATTTAAAGTTTTAAAAGATTTTTCCAGCAGTTCCTCGAAGCTCTCCTCGGTGGATTCCATGTTCTTGATTTCTTCGCTCATCGTTGTATATACCTCCTTAATGATGCCCGCAGGCGTAGATGCACCGGCCGTTAGACCTGCCACAAGACATCCTTCAAAAAGGTCTGACGAGAGCTCACCGGCCTGTTCAATCTGAACAACCCGTCCGCATTTCTCCCTACAAATCTCCGCTAAATGCTTGGTATTGGCACTTTTCCGGTCTCCAACAACGACCATAACGTCTACTTTGGCCGCCAGATCGGCCGCCTCCGCTTGACGCCTATGCGTAGCATTACATATTGTATCAAAGATTTTTGCATTTGTACACTGTTTTTTTAAAATTTCTTTAGAACTTTCCCAAATTGTTCGTACACAGGTAGTTTGTGCCGCCGCCGTTAGGGGTAAAGCCCGGCGGCTTTCGTCCTCCGCCAGCCATTTTTCCAGCTCTGCCGGTCCCGGCAGGATTACCGACCGATCCGACCAGCTGGCCACACCCATGACCTCCGGGTGATGGGGCTCGCCGATGATAAGGGGCGTCCTCCCCTCCTCTTGGGCCTGGGCCACAAGCTGCTGGATACGCAGCACATTGGGGCAGGTAGCGTTGACGCACCGGGCGCCCAGCTCCTCCAGCTTTTCAAAAACCTCTTTTTTCTCCCCGTGGGAGCGGATGACCACCGTTTCGCCGGGCAGGACCTCCTGCCAGGATTCCGCCTTGCGCATCCCCAGTGCCTCCAGCTCCGCCACCACGTTGGCATTGTGGATAATGCTGCCCAGCATCACGCAGGGCTCTCCCCGGTGCGCTGTGTCCCGAGCCATGTCCACCGCCCGCTTTACGCCGTAGCAGAATCCGGCGCTCTGCGCCACCATTACATCCATGTCTCTCCCCCTAATTCATACGCCCGGCGTATCACCTCGTCGGCGTTGGCCTGGTATTCCTCAACAGTTCCCTTTCTCCCTGTGTATTCCGGTGTAAAGGGCTTGCCGAAAATAATAGGCACCTTGGCAAACAGCCGCTTTTTCGTCCCGATATAAATGGGCATCAGCTTGGCTCCGGCCCGAATGGCCATCATGGCCACGCCGCCCTTGGGCCGTGCCCCACGGTTCTTTTTGCGCACCCGGGTCCCTTCAGGAAACACCATCAGCATAAACCCATCCTTCAGGGCCTGGATGGACCTTTTTACCGCGCCGATGTCGGAGTGGCCCCGGTCCACGGGGAATACGCCCATTTTCCGCAGGAACGTGCGCAGAATGGGGATCTTAAACAGCTGATTCTTCCCCATGATCTGCAGGTTTGCCTCCCGTCCCAGGGCGCAAATAAGCAAAATAGGATCCCAGTTGCTGCTGTGGTTGGGGCACAGCAGCACAGGCCCTTCCTTGGGCACGTTCTCCAGCCCCTCCACCCGGATAGGGTGCAGGAAGGTGGCAATAGGCTTCACAATATCATATACGGTGGCAAAATACTTGCTGCTCATTATCTGACCCGCTTTCTGATCTCCTGTAAAATGGCGTCCATGCTCTGCTGAAAATCCATATGGGTTGTGTCCACTGTCACGGCGTCCGCGGCCGCCTGTAGCGGTGCTGCCGCCCGGTGGCTGTCCGCCCAATCCCGCGCCTTCATTTCCTCCAGCACCTGCTCATAGGGCTTTGGCGTCCCCCGCTGCTCCAGCTCCATAGTCCGGCGGCGGGCCCGCACCTCCACGTCGGCGCTGAGGAATATCTTCACCTGGGCCTGAGGCAGCACCACGGTGCCGATATCCCGGCCATCCATAATGACGCTGCTGCGCCGGGCCATATCCCGCTGCATTTCCAGTAAAAAGGTACGCACCGCCGGGATAGCGGATACAGCGGAGGCATACATGGAGATCTCCGGCAGCCGGATCTGCTCCGTTACATCCTCTCCATTGAGGAGCATATGCTGCAATCCATCATCGCTGTAGCGCATGTCCACCCGGATCTGCGGCAGCACGGCCACCACCGCTGCGGCATCTTTGGGATCCATGCCGTTTTTGTAAATATAGTAGCCAATGCTGCGGTAAATGGCGCCGGTGTCCACATATACAATGCCCAGCTCCTTGGCCACAGCCTTGCTCAGCGTGCTTTTGCCCGCTCCGGAAGGGCCGTCCACGGCCACGGAATATACGCTCATAGTTTTCCCTCTCCTTTTATTTCTGCGGCGGCGATCCCTGCCGCATGGCCCGTAGACCAGGCGATCTGCAGGTTGAACCCGCCCGTGTAAGCATCCACATCCAAAATCTCTCCCGCGAAGAAAAGGCCGCGGACCTTTTTGGATTCCATGCTGTTGGGGTTTACCTCTCCCACCTTAACGCCGCCGGAGGTGACGATGGCCTCCGCCACCGGCCGTGGGCCGGTAATGGACAGCTTAAAATGCTTCAGCTCCTGCAGCAGCGCCCGGCGCTGCTCCTTCTTCAGTGAGTTGGCCTTCAGCTCCGGGGAAAGCCCCAGCCGCCGGCACATCACCGGCACCATGCTGTGGGGCAGCAGCGAGGATAGCACGTTTTCCATGTTCCGGTTGCTCTGCTCCCGCAGCTCCCGCAGCAGCCGCTCCTCCAGCTTTTCCTCTGAAAGAGCCGGCTTCAGGTCAATGGAAAGCCTATAGGTATGCTTGTCCCAATCCCGCAGATGCGCACTGGCCGACAGCACCAGCGGCCCCGATACGCCGAAATGGGTGAACAGCATCTCGCCGAACTCGCTGAACACAGTTTTCCCCTTTTCATTTTGGGCGGAAAGCAGCACGTTTTTTAGCGCCAGCCCCTGCATCTGTTCGCAGCAGGAATCATCGCTCACCAGCGGCACCAGGGAGCCGTGGGGCTCCACAATGGTGTGGCCCTGCTGGGCGGCCATCCGGTAGCCGTCACCGGTAGAGCCCGTCCCGGGATAGGACACGCCCCCCGTGGCTAAAATCACCGCCGCAGCCGGGTACTCCTTCTTTTCCCCCTGTACGGCACTGATGGCGCCCTCCTCCACCAATAGAGACACTGCCCGGTCATGCTCCCAGCGGACGCCCAGCTTCTCCATCCGCTTCTTCAGCGCCCCAGATACGTCAAACGCGCAGTCTGACACAGGAAACACCCGGTTTCCTCTCTCCGTTTTCAGCGGTACACCGATCCCCTCCAAAAACGCCATAGCATCGGCGCTTGTGAAGCGAACTAAAGCACTGTAAAGGAACTTACCATTACGGGGAATATGCGCCAACAGCTCCTCCACTGTGCAGTTGTTGGTCACGTTGCACCGGCCCTTACCGGTGATATTCAATTTTTTGCCAAGCCGCTCGTTTGGCTCCAGCAGACGCACGGCAGCCCCCCGCTCTGCCGCAGCAATGGCTGCCATCATGCCGGCCGCACCACCACCGATAACCACGATCTCCCTATTCATCTTCTGCATCCCCAAAAACCCCATACTGGGACCACACACGCTCCAGCTCCGAGAACGACTCGGCGGTCTCCTCACTTTTCTGCTGTCCCACCGCCATAATGAGTGCATTCAGCAGACTCACAGGCGCCGCCATAGAGTCCACAAACGAGATCATATCGCTGCTCACCAGCAGGGAAGCGCTGGCCATCTTATAAATAGGCGACATTTTGCTGTCCGTTACGGCAATCACATCCGCCCCTCTGTCCCTGGCGAAGCGCACGGCATTTACCGCAATTTGAGAGTACCTGGGGAAGCTGATGCCTACCAGCACATCCCCCGGACCGATGCGCAGCATCTGGTCGAATATCTCCCCTGCCGCGCTCTGCACCAGGGTCACATTCTTAAAGATAAGATGAAAATAAAAATTCAGATAGCCCGCCAAAAAAGCCGATGACCGCACACCCAGCAGATAGATGTGCTTGGCATCCACCAGCTTCTCCACTGCCAGGTCGAACTCCGTCCGGTCTATGCACTCGATGGTGCTACGGATGGTCTCCATATCTCGCTGCATAACGCTGCCGGCGATGTCGCCGCCGTTGATCTGCTTTCCGGATGCCTCAATGCGCTGAATACTGGTGAGCTTGCCCCGGATCAGCTCCTGCAGCGCCTTCTGCATGGCCGGATAGCCGTCATACCCCAGTTGAGAGGCAAAGCGCACCACCGTGGACTCACTGACCTGGGCAATCTGTCCCAGGCGGCAGGCCGTCATAAAGGCAGCCTTGTCGTAGTTAGACAGTATGTAGTTGGCAATCCGCTTCTGTCCCTTGGAAAAACCGTCCATCCCGGTGCGGATCAGATAGAGCACATTATGGCTCATAATTCATCGCTTCCCTTCAGCGTTTTAACTTCATTTTCTGTCAAGGCTCTCCACTTGCCACACGGCAAATTTCCTAATAAAATTCCGTGTTCCGCTATACGCTCCAGTCGCAGAACGGTCAACCCCGCCTGCCGGCACATGCGCCGGATCTGCCGGTTCTTCCCCTGGTGGATGGTCACCTGCAGAACAGCCTTTTCCCCTTGGCCGGACAGCACCTCCACCCGTGCCGGAGCAATGGGTTCTCCCTCCAGCAGGCGCATTTGCTGCAGCAGCTCCACGCCCTTATTCCAATTCCCACGCACCGTCACCCGATACAGCTTGTCCACCTCATATTTGGGGTGAATAAGCTGCTGCATAAGCTCGCCATCATTGGTAAACAGCAGTAGTCCCTCAGAATCCATGTCAAGTCGTCCCACAGGAAACACCCGCACGCCGCAGCTCTCTATTAGCTCTGCAGCAGTCCTGCGCCCAAACTCATCTGAGAGGGTTGTCACATAGCCTTTCGGCTTGTGCAGCATCAGATAGACCTTCTCTTTGCTGCCGGATAATAGCTTTCCGTCCACAGCGATGCAATCCGTATCCGGATCCGCCTGATCTCCGGGCCGGGCCGTATCGCCGTTCACCGTGACCCGGCCGCAGAGCATCCATTCCTCCGCTGTCCGCCTGGAGCATAACCCCGCCTGGGCAATGATCTTCTGTACACGCTGACGCACCGGTGTCACCTGCCTTTTTTATATATATTTTTTCTCTCCGGGTGCAATCGCCGTTTCCGCGCCGATTTCCCGACCAAATCCATATGCATACAGTGCCGCATGGTCGGCCCAATCGTTGCCATCCTGCAGCGTCACAGCCACCAGCATCCGCCCTTCCCGCTCTACGCAGGATACCAGCGTCCGCCCGGCTGCCTTGGTATAGCCCGTTTTCATCCCCACGCAGCCCACCAGCTCCCGCAGCAGTCGGTTGTGGTTTTTCATGCTGCGTCCGCCGGTTTGGGCGGCAATGGTGGAGCATATGCGCATCAGCGTAGGGTTTTTAGCCCCATAAGCCGCCAGCTTCGCCATGTCCCGGGCCGTGGAGTAGTGTGTCTCTCCGTCCAGCCCATTGGGGTTTTCAAAGTGGCTGCTGTTCATGCCGATCCGCCCGGCCAGGTCGTTCATCCGCCGGATGCACTGCTTTTCGCCGCCGCAGGCGTCCGCCAGCGCCAGGGCCGCATCGTTACCGGAGCATAGCAGCAGGCCGTATAGCAGGGTCTCCACCGTCACCCTTTCCCCGGGCTTTAGATACATGGAGGAGCCCTCGGCCATATGCCGCTGCATCACGGTGACCTCCTGCCGCAGCCCGCACTCCTCCAGCACCACCAGGGCCGTAAGGATTTTGGTGGTGCTGGCAATCCGCATCCGTTTGTCAGCATTCTTCTGGTAGAGGATCTGCCCCGTATCGCAATCCATGAGCACCGCCGCCGTGGCAGACAAGTCCACGGCCCACACCTGCTGTGTCAGCAGCAGCAATACCGCCAGCGCGGCGGCAATCACCTGCGCAAATTTCAATCCCCATCACCTTTTTTACAGTTGATGGTAACAGTATACGCAGTTAGAATTCGGTAGTTTCCTTCTTTTTATCCAGGAAGCTCTCCACCCGGTCCATGACCTGGGGCACCATTTCGATGATGCGGTCCGCTGTTCCCATAGCAGGGATCGCCACCGGCATCACCCGTGTCACGCCATCCTTCACCACAAGAAACGCCACCGGATCCACCTTCACGGCAGAGGCGGTGCCGCCGGCAAAGTTCTTGCCGTCCACCTGCTTGCCGAAGTCGCTGCCGCCGCAGGTAAAGCCAAAGCTCAGCCGGGATACCGGTACCAATGTTACACCGTCCGGCGTGGTAATGGGCTGGCCGATGACTGTGTCACTGCTGACCATTTCCCGCACCTTGCTCATGGAGGTCTCCATCATTTCGCTGAGGCTGGTCTTTTCCTTGTTTTCCATATTGTTCATCCTTTCCAGATTGCGTTTTAATATCGTTTTCCGCCTTAGGCGGCTGTTTGCGAAGTCGTAGGAGCCAGTGAATGAGCGGCACGCCGCAGGCAAAGCCGATGACCGTCAGATCCCATATTAAAAAGGACACGCCCACTTCTCCCGAAATCCTCGTCTCCCCTCCCTGCAGCTCCGGCTCCAGGTGGATATGCGGGTCCGGCATATCCACCAGCTCCTGCAGCATCGGCATCGCCGTATACATGGCCGCACTGAGCCGGCCGTAGAGCAGCGCCGTGTCCGCCGGGTCGTCCCCACCTATGACCGCCGAGATATCCATGGGCGTAACACGAACCCGGTGAAAGGTCATCCGCAATCCCTTTTTCAGAATCCGCCATAGCTCCGGCAGGCTATCCAGCACCGCCCGGGCCGTGATCTTCGGCATCTCCTTTTTGGGTTTTTCCTTTTTCTTCTTGGTTGCTTTATCTTTTTTCGGCTTCTTCTTTGCCGTTTCCTTCTTTGGCACCACCTGCATGCGTATGGGTCCCAGCCGCAGCATTACTCTGCACTCCTCGCCGAAGGCAAGACGCACGCCCACACGGCTCAGCTGCACAACCAAAAAGATTGCCAGCAGTATTCCCACTATCCACAGTGCCGTCAAGCCGTGTCCGCCTCCTCTCAGATGCTTCTGTCAGGTGTTCATGTCCTCGCTGATGGTCCCGTCGTTTTCCAACCGCAGCTGCCCATCGTTCTCCAGCCCCGGCATTTCCGGCAGATCCTCCAGGGTATTCAGATGGAATGCCCGGAGGAATTCCTTGGTAGTGCGGTACAGCCTGGGCCGTCCCGGCACCTGTAATGTACCACACTCCTCGATCATATGCCGATCCAGCAGCAGCCCCACAGTATACGAGCTGTCCACGCCCCGAATCTGATCGATATAGGCCCGGGTAGTGGGCTGGTAGTAGGCAATGATGGCCAGCACCTCCAGCGCCGGCTGGGAGAGCTTGGCCGGCTTGCGTATCTCAAAGGCTTTGCGGATATATTCCGCATATTCCGGTGCTGAGCACAGCTGCCAGGTGTCCGCCATACGCACCAGGCGTATGCCCCGCCGCTCAAAGCTGTAGTAGTCTCCCAGCTTCTGCAGCACCAGCTCCGCCGTAGGCCTGTCCAGATCCAGGGCCAGGCAGATGCGGTCGATGTGCACCGGCTCGCCGGAGGCAAAAAGGATGCCCTCCAGGGCCGCCTCAATCTCTTTCATTTCCAGTATTTCCATATTCTCTCCGATTACACCTCGTTTTCCTTACCGCAGGACACCATGCAATCCTCCGGTCCGCCGGCCAGGCGCAGCACATGCTTTTTACACAGCTCCAGCACCGCCATAAAGGTAGCCACCAGCTCACTGCGGCTGCGGCTGCCCTTGAACAGGAGCAGAAACCGAGTAATGCCCGCCAGCTTTACACGCTGCACGATCTCTTCCGCTTTCTCCTCCACAGAGTACGGCTCCCGCTTCACGATGTCCTCAAACACCGTCAGCTGCGGATTCAGCGCCATATCCCGCCGGTCCAGCAGCTCCTGCATGGCGATGGCCAGCTCTCCCGGCTCGTGGTCGTATTCAAACACCTTGCCCCGCTTCACGGGCTCCGGATTTTTGGTGAATATGTTGCGCCCGAATTCGCTCATAGGGCCCAGCTTTTCCGTCAACTTGCGGATCTTTTGGTAGCATTCGCCCCGCTGCCGATCCTGCAGGGACTGAATGAGGGCGTCCATCTCGCTCTGGGCCTCCTCGTCCTCAATGGATAGGAGCATCCTCGTCTTAATGTACATAAGGTGGGAAGCCATGGTTACAAATTCGCTGGCTACCTCCAGATCCATCTGCTGCCGCTTTTCCAGATATTCCAAATATTGATCCAGAATCAGTGCAATAGGGATGTCCTGGATCTCAATTTTATTTTTACTCAGCAGGAACAGGATCAGATCCAGCGGCCCCTCGAAATCCTCCATTGACTCCGCCGCCCTGGTCTGCACCACCTTTTCCAATTTAAAAATGGGATTATCCAAAATGCTATCTCCCTTATAGGCCGACCATGCGGCAGAATAAATCAAATACCCACTGGATAGTCTTAGAAAGGGCGTTGCTGCCCACATCGAAGAAAACCAACGCAAAAAGCAGCAGCATGCCGTACCGTTCATTGCGCATAAGCCAATCATAGGCCCGGTCCGGCAGCACCGCAAACAGCACCTTGGACCCGTCCAGCGGCGGGATAGGCACCAGGTTAAAAAGGCCCAGGCCGATGGACAGCACCGCCACCATCAGCAGAAAATCCAAAATTCTTTGGTTCGTCTCCGAATAGGCCGCCACGTCGCAAAATATCCTGGCAGCAAGCAGCGTGAGCAGCGCCAGCAGAAAATTGCTCACGGGCCCCGCCAGCGCCGTAAGGGCCATTCCCTGCTTGGGTTTTTTGAAGTAGTTTGGATTCACCGGCACAGGCTTAGCCCAGCCGAAGCCCGCCGCAAACATCATCAGCAATCCGAACCAATCAATATGCCGCAGGGGGTTCAGGCTCAGCCTATGGGCCCGCCGTGCCGTGGGGTCGCCCAAGGCATAGGCCGCCAGACCGTGGCAGGTCTCATGCACTGTCAGGCACAGCAGAACCGCTGCCAAACGCAGTACCATATCAAGCATTGACCCAAAGTCCAGCGCCGACCATAAGTTGCTCAAATAGTGCAAGTCGATACTCCCCCATCTTCACTCTTTTATAACATATGGATTATACCAAAAAAACAGGGTCAATTCAAGCGTAAAACAGGGTTTGAGGGGAAAGGTTACATTTTATACTTTTTATCCCATAAATGTTACTGTTTTGTAGTCGAATCATTATAGTATTGTAGCGGTGCTGTAATGAATGATCTCCTTGTGTATGCTATACTAAGTACATAAAATAAGAACAGGAGGAATGTAACATGAAACAGATGAAAACCATCCGCAGCCTGATCGTACTGCTGACAGCTATTTGCTTCGGTTTGGCAGTTATTGCCTTCTTCCTGCCTCATGGCATCGGAACAGTATGTGCCATCGGGACCGTGGCGCTGGCAGCACTGGTGCTGATTCTGTGCCTGGTGTACGGCGCACTGTATTTTGGCCAGCGCCGCACCGCCGCCTAACAGATTTTTTCACCTATCCGCCTTTCTATCCTTTCAAGTAAAAGCTCCGCAGGTTTATCTGTGGGTCTCCGTAAAACAGTAAAAGCCAGGCTGTGAAATACAGCCCGGCTTTTATTTCTGTTCGATTAGCTTTGTAACTCAGTGCATAATGGATCCCAACTCTTAATAAGCTCTTTTTCAAAAATTAACTGTCTTATATTCCAGCAAAAGTCCTGGCAGAAACTGCTGCCCGGCGACAAATCACTGAGGTCATTTTCTCTTGCAACATATGCTTGAGAAAAACATGCAAATAAGCAGTAGTGGAATTTCGGCGCAAGGCGCAAACGATGAAATTGTGTGCGCAGCAGACTATAATCTCCTTGAAAAAAGCCCTGCACCGAAAGGGTGCAGGGCTTGGTGTTCTGACAAATTACTTGTCCAGGCCGAAGCGCTTGTTGAACTTGGCCACACGGCCGCCGGTGTCCACCAGCTTTTGTCTGCCCGTAAAGAACGGGTGACACTTAGAGCAGACTTCTACGCGAATATCCTTCTTCGTAGAACCTGTCTCAATTACATTACCGCAGGCGCATTTAATAGTAGTCTGCTGATAATTGGGATGGATTCCTTCCTTCATTGCTCTGGTTCACCCCTTTCCGGTACACAAGTCCTCTGAAATCCCAAAGGCAGATTACATGATAACACATATAACTGCATAATGCAAGCATTTTTTTGTGGAAGTTTCTCTGTTTTCACTCACAGATCCACCTGAACTCCAGTGGAGAAGAAATACAGCACCCGGCGGCATACCGGCTCCTCCAGCACCCGGCTCAATGCCAGGCTGTAAGCCTCCAATTGCGGCCGATATCGCTCCGCTCGTTCTATTTCCTCACCGGGCTGCAAACGGTCCGTCTTGAAGTCTGCCACCACAAGGCCCTCTGCCGTGCGGAAGCATGCATCCGCTACACCCTGCAGCATCATCTCCTCCCCCTGAACCCGAGGATCATATATAGATGCCGGCACCAGCAGCGCAAAGCGAAACTCTCGCCAGACCTGTACAGCCCCGCGCATCTGCCGGCAGAGGTCGGATGCCAGAAATTTTGCAATCTGTAAAGCATTTATGCTTTCTCCCTGCTCCATGGTCAGAAGCCGACGCTGCACCAGTGATTGCACATATTCCTTCACCGCATCGGGCCGGGCCGGTGTGTCAAAGGGCAGATACTGCATCACCAGGTGCATGGCGGTACCTCGCTCCGCCGGGGTGAGGCCCTGCTGCTCCTGCATAAATTTTGGCGCGGCAAATTCCGTCTGTACCGGCAAACGCTGTGCAGCTCCCTCGGCGATCTGCTGATCCAGCTCCCGACCCTTGAGCTGGGTAGCTGTAATCTTAGTGGGGATACGGGCAGCCTCCAAATGGGTATATTCTCCCTGCAACAGCTGGGGATAAAAGGCCGGTTCCCGGGCGCCCTCCCCTTCCTGCACCCGAGCGGTTGCGGGCGTGGCAGGGTTTTCGTGGAGATAAACTCGCCAGCCTGCATTGCTCTCCCGCACAGGAGGCGCAATACCGGCCCAAGCATGGATCGCCCCGGCCTCGGTGCTGCACAAAAGCACCTGTAGTACCCAATCGCCCATGGTCTTGGCGCTGCGCACTACCTGGGGCGGCACCGGCAGCTCCGTGAGAGCTGAGAGCTTCTGCACATGGGAGCGGGCATTCTTCAGGCAATCCACCAAGATCAGTTTTTCTTTGGCGCGGGTCATAGCCACATAGAGCAGGCGCATCTCCTCGGAGAGCATTTCCTTTTCCATCTCCTGCGCCAGCGCGATCTTTGAAATGGTGGGGTAGCGCACCCGCCGGACCGTGTCCACCCGTTCCGTGCCCAAGCCCAGCCGAGGATGCACCAGCACCGGGCTGGTCTGATCTGCGCCGTTAAACCTATGATTCAGGTCACATAGGATCACTACCGGAAACTCCAAGCCCTTGGACCGATGGATGCTCATGATCTGCACGCCCCCAGCGTTCTGCTCTGAGGCGATCTGCGGCTCCTTTTCCCGGGTCATGAGACTGCGAAGATAGTCCGTCAGCTCAAAAACAGTGATTTTCCCCTGCCCTGCCAGGTCCGATGCATACCGGCACAGGTTCAGCAGGCGGCTGCGCCGCAGCTCGCCGTCCTCCATAGCGCCAAAGACACCCAAAAGATGCAGTCTGTCATAAATCTGCCAGAGCAGCTGGTCGGCTGGCAGCTCCGCTGCAAGGTCCCGCAGCTGCTGCAGCTGCGCCAGGAAATCCTGTACCGGCTTCTCCGGGCAGGCACAGCAGGCGTCATAGAAATCTCCTTTGCCACAGCTGCGAATAGCGGCCAGCAGATCCGGTGTAAAGCCCAACAGCGGTGAGCGCAGCACGGCAATGAGGGGCACATCCTGCCGTGGGTTGTCAATAATCTGCAAAAGCGAATAGACCGTGGAAATCTCCAAGGTCTCGAAAAAACTCTCCCTTTCGCCGCCGGAATACGGAATACCGCAGCGGCTCATAGCCGCCCCGAAGTCCGCCATGCGGCTCCTGGGTGAGCGCATGAGAATCACAATATCCTCCGGCTCCACAGGCCGCAGCGCGCCGTCCTCCCCCTGCACGGGATAGCCATCGTCCAGCATCCTGCGCACCATGCCCGCCACAAAGTCAGCCTCCACCCGGGTGCGGTCAAAGTCCTCGTCCTCAGTGTTCTCCACGCTGACAAGGTGCAGCTCCGTCTCCCGGTCCGGCGCGGCGGTAAATCGGGCGCCGGGATAGAGCTGCTCCTCCGGGCCGTAATCCATCTCCCCCATCTGCCGGGAGAGAATATGGCGAAAAATGAAGTTCGTAGCCTCCAGCACCTCCGGCCGGGACCGGAAATTGCGGGTGAGCAGTATCTTGCGGGCCTGGCCTGGGACAGCAGCATCCGCGTGGCAATAGCTCTGGTATTTCTCCAGGAATATCTCCGGCTGTGCCAGGCGGAAGCGATAGATGCTCTGCTTGACGTCGCCCACAGTAAAAAGGTTCCCCCCTTTACGGGAAATAGCGGAGAAAATGCAGTTCTGCACCTCGTTGGTGTCCTGGTACTCGTCCACCATGATCTCCACATAGCTCTCTGCGATTTGCCGGGCCAGCTCCGTGGGGCTGCCGTCGGCGTTCAGGAGCAGCTCCACGGCGTAGTGCTCCTGGTCGGAGAAATCCGCCGCATTGCGGCGCACCTTCTCCTGCTGCAGGGCACGGATAAACTCCGCCGTCAGGTCCAGCAGCGCCAGCATGGCCGGAGCCATGACGTGCAGGTCCATTAAATGCTCTGCCTGGGAGGTAGAAAACGGCTCCATAACCTCCTTCAGCTCCTTGCCAAAGCGCTCTTTTAGGGCTTTCATGCGGCTTTTCACTTCCTCATTCTCCGCCCCCCGGACTGCCTTGAGGCTGGGGAAAGAAAGGTCCGTTTTCCCGGCAGCGTCCCAGCCTGTGGCCGCAGCCCGGCGCAGGCGCTCCGCCGCATCGGCCATAGCGGCAAAGGCAGGGCCGTAGGCCGCCTCCACCTTGGGGCACTCGCCCATCTCCCCCCGGGCCCGGCGCAGACGGCGGCTCCAGAACTCCGCCCACTGGCCCAGGTCGGCCAGGAGCAGCTCGCCAAAGGGAGTATCTGTCAGCGTACTGGGGACGGATTGCCAGAACTTTCGTGTCTCCTGCAGCCATTGCAGGGGATGCGCCTGACTTTGAAGCTTTTCGTACAGCTCAAGAACCAGCTCCGTAAGGCGGCTGTCATCCCGGCCCGCACCCAAGGTCTGGGCCAGGAGGGCAGCATTTTCGTCCCCCTGCTCCAGCGCCTCATAAAACCGGTCCATGACCCGATCCAGCACGCGGCTGCGCAGTGCAGCGCCCTCCTGCTCATCCAGCAGGCGGTAATCCGGGGTGAGGCTACGGCCATTCACCGGCGGCAGCAGATGGATGTGCTCCCGGAGCAGGCTGCCGCAGAAAGCATCCACTGTCTTAATATCTGCCTGGTAAACCCGGAACAGCTGGCGGCGCAGATGGACGTTTTCCGGCTGCTGTGCCACACGCTGTGAAAGCTCCCGGGCGATCTTACCCCGCAGCTCTGCGGCTGCGGCCCGGGTATAGGTAATGATGAGGAAATCGTCTACGCTGCAATGCTCCTCCTCCACCCGGCGAAATAAGCGCTCCACCAGCACCTTCGTCTTGCCGGAACCGGCTGCCGCGGATACCAGCAGACTGCCGCCGCCATCAGTAACAGCTTGGCACTGCTCGTCGGTCAGATTAGGATCGATCATGGCGCGCCTCCTTTCCCAGTTGTTCATCGATATTCTGCCATACCTCCGCCGGAGATGCCTTTTTCAGGATGCGGCGGCGGTCCGTTCCGCTGCCGGGACGGAAATAGCAGGCGGATGCATAGGCACACCACCGGCATGCGCCGTCCTGGGGTGTGCGATAAGCCGGGTCGGCGTCCACGTTGCCCCGGGCCAGCTCCCCGGCAATCTGCTCCAGCAGATGCTCCGTGTACCGGCCCAAACGGCCCAGCTCGTGGGCCGTGGCCACGCCGTCGGTGATGGTACCGTCCTTTTTCAGGGTAATGGGCAGATACACCGGCTTTTCCAGGGCGTCGTGCTCCATGGCCCGGAGCACCTGGGCATCCTCCAGCACCAGGCCGCTGCGGCGCAGCTCCTTCTGAATGTCGGATTCGATCTTAGCCGGAGACGCATCCCGCTTTTCCGAGACGATCACGTCCCGGGCGGGCAGATACAGCACCCCCGACGGCACCACCGGCATCCCGAAGTGCTTCTCCCCCTCCCGCTCCAGCGCAAACAGGTACAGCAGCATTTGGATACCCAGACCGTACTGCACATCGGACAGGCTGAAGGACTTCCGCCCGGTCTTATAGTCCACCACCCGTAAATAGAGCTTTCCGTCCTTGACCCAGCCGTCCACCCGGTCCACCTTACCCACCAGGCGCAGGGAGATGTCCTCCCGTTCCACGGACACGGCAGGCAGGTCCGCCTCCCGGCCGCCAAAGCTCAGCTCAAACTCCATAAGCTTGAAATCCGAGCGGCGCATCTCATCGGCCACGTTGTTCACAATGGCGCAGGCCGTCCTCTGCAGTCGCTCAAACAGGTAGCGGAAGCGTGCGCTTTTCTCGCTGTAGCGGTCAATCCTTGTGTCGGCATATTCCCGGATGTACCGCTGCACCAGGGCGTCCAGCTCCGGCTGGGTGACGCTGTCGAATCCGCCCCGGTCCCGCACCGCCCGGAGGACATTCTCCAGCAGATAGTGGATGAATGTGCCGATCTCCGGAGCCTGGAACCCGGCAGCCTTGCGCTCCTTGGCCCGCAGGCCGTACTCCATGAAGTAGCCGAAGTGGCAGCTTTTCATGCGGTCCATACGAGAAGCGGACATCTGCACCTGGTTGCCGTATAGGGTGCGAACAGCCGCCGGAGAAAGGCGTCCCCGATCCAGCAGCTTGGCCCGGCCTATGGCCTCCAGCACAGGCTCCGTGCGGGGATCTGCCCGGAAATAAGCGGCCAGGGCGCTGTCCGGGGAGCGTCCTGCGGCCTCCAGAGCCGTGGCGGGCACGGTGAGCCGGTATTCCCCGTCCTCACGCACCAGGGCCACGTCCGGCAGCAGGCGGCGGATACGCTCCACCACAAAGGCCGGGCGCAGAGCCGAGCCGTCCAGTGAGACGGTGGGATAGCTCACATGCAGCAGCTCCGTGGGCCGGGTGAGAGTGGAGTAAATATTCTGCAGCTCCTGATCCAGCTCGTCAAAGGTGGCGTCTGCCAGGGGCAGGTCATGCTCTCGGAGAAAGGCCCTGTCCCGGCGGTCCAGAATGCCCCCCGCCTGATCCACCCGGGGCAGCAGATGGTCGTTGCAGCCTAACAGGAACAGCGCCCGGACGGTGCGCCGGTCAGCCCGGGTCATCTCGCTGACCTTCACCTGATCCAGCGTGGCCGGGATGGTGCCCACGCTGTACTGGGTGAGTACCAGACGCAGCATCCGGCAGAACTCCTCCCCGGTCAGGACGGTATCCCCCAAAATCTCGGCGAACTGATCCAGCACGGTGCAGAAGATCTCCCAAAGCTGACGGTATTCCTCCGCCGTCTGCACCCGGCCGGATTGCATCAGCGCCTGTGCCTGCTGCCCCAGCAGCTGCGGCACACCTGCCTGCCGGGCAAACCGGTAGAGAGCTGCGGCCTTGTCCGCGGCGGCAGAGGGAGACTTCATGTTCTCATACAGGGGCAGCAGCGGCAGACGCACCTTCTCCCGGATGGCGTTGATCTCCTCCAGCCGCTCTCGGCGCTCCGGGGTCATTTCTGCGCCGTAGCCGTCGGGGTTGGCCGTCCAGGGGACGTCACGCAGCCACATCTTGCCCCGAATCTCCCAGAGCACCACATAATTTTCCAGCTTATCGCACTCCGCCCGGTCGATGCCGGCCAGGCCGGTTTTCAGATAGCGGAACATGTCCTCATACTCAAAGCCGCCGGTAACGGCGTCCAGCGCTCCCAGTACCAGGAGCAGCGGCGGCTTCTGCAGAATATCACTGCGGCGGCTCATATACACCGGGATTCCGTCCCGGGCGAAAATATGCTCCAGCACAGGGGCGTACTCTGTCAGATCACGAGCCGTTACGGCAATATCCCGGCATCGGTACCCATTGCGCAGCATCTGCCGGATCTGGGCGGACACATATTCCACCTCGGCATAGGCAGTGGTGGCCTCATACAGCCGCACCTGGTTGCCACCACCCGAGCGGGTGGGCGCCTCGGCGCCGAAAAAGTATTTTTCCAAATGGGCCAGGGGCGTGTTCCCCGCCGGCTCCATAAACTCCATGGTACAGCGGCATCCCGTCTGCTGCGCCATACGCACCAGGCGCTGCCGCTGCCGCAGTGCATTTTGGAAGATCTCCGTGGCAGACCGATCCCCCAACAAAGTGACAGTGACGCTCTCTGCCTGGGTAAGCGCCGTAAGGAGGATCCCCTCCTCCGTTTTGTTAAAATAGGAGAACCCGTCAAAATACACGTCCTTGCCCTGCAGATAAGACGCCTGCGGCAGTGCATCCCTGAGCTTCTGCACCCGGGAGCGGGCATCCCGCCCACCAGACCGGAGGCGAGCGTCATAGGCGGCGTACAGCAGCGCCACATCCCGCAGCTTGTCCCCCTCCTGGCCCGGGACATCCTGCACCTGGGCATAGAGCTCCTGGGGCGGTATCTCGTAGGCGTACAGCTCATCCACCAGGGCCACCAGCTGCTCCAAAAAGGCCGCCCGGCGGGAAGGATTGTTAAACACATGCAGGCTGCTGCCCACCTCCTGCAGCGCCATGCGCATGGTGAGAAGCTTGCCGCCGCCGTCCAGGGTGAAGTCCGACAGGCCGCCCACCTCTCCCAGCACTCGGCCGGATAGGTTGCGCAGGCTCAACACCTCCGCATTGCGGCTGGCCGTGTCCCCCAAAGCATGGCAAAGCGCCACCTCCGCCTCGTGGGACACATGCTCCGGCACGATCAGGATCTGGCCGCGCCGGGTGCGATTTTTCTTTATAGTCTCCAGTACCCGGGCCGTCTTTCCGGCGCCGGCCCGGCCGATCCACAGATGCAGCATAGACTTGCTCCTCCCCTATTTGCTTGCGTTATATTGATTATATCATAGGACTTCCCGTGGTGCAAATAGCCCCCATCGCATTTTTCTGCTCCGGGATCCGGCAAAACACTTGACATCCGGCAGAAAAATCCATATAATAAATAAGCTGTGAAAAACGGGGTGTAGCGCAGCTGGTAGCGCGCTTGGTTCGGGACCAAGAGGCCGGGGGTTCAAGTCCCCCCACTCCGACCAAATAAAGCCTCCGGCATAGCCGGAGGCTTTATTTTTTTATTCCGCCCATACAAGTTTCGGCTGTATCATGCTGTATAGATACCTCTGTGCATCTCCATCCTGATTATATAGTCCGCAGAAGATGCCCCGGGCATACTCCAGGCCCTTCTCGGAGTAGATCTCCACCAGGGTCAATCCATCGTAAAACCCCGGGTCGTTCCAGGCAATGGCCAGCTTGCCGTCCTGCAGCGCCATGGACATGGCCTCAAAATCATACCTTGAATCCCCTTCGCCGGGATTATATCGCTCCATGATCGCGTCCCTATCTACCTCCTCGTCCTCCCAGCCATAGCGTATCCCATCCAGGGCGGCCAGGGAATACAGATCCGGCATGTGGCAGGAGAATACCTGCTCCAGGCCACTCTCCCCATTCTGCAGCACCGTCAGCTGCTTGCCCACAGCCACGGCATAGAAGTCGACGCCCCTGTTCACCTGCACAATGTCCTTATAGGTCCACTGATTCACGACCTCTTTGCCGCTCATGTCGTAGTAGCGCTGCTCCCACTGGTGTTCGCCCAGCTCTCCCTCTATGGGGAGGGTCTGCAGCAGGGTAAAATCATCACCCCGGAGCACCTGCAGCATCATCTGTCCATCCTCCTCAAAAAACAGCAGCAGCTTATCCCCGTCGGGGCTGGCAGACAGCTTCGTCACGTGCTGCTTTTCGATGTCCAGCGGATACACCAGGTCCAGCCGCTTTTGGGATTTCTCGTCTCTTACCAGCCACAGGCCGTAGCCCTCCGGCGCCCATTCGGCCCGGGGGTGCGCATCGGCTTCAAATCCGCCCGTCACCACCATCCCGCCGGTCACCGCCACGGCCATGGAGGAAAAGCCTCTTTCGGTCTGGTATTCCCCGCTCACATAGTACCGCAGTCCGTCACTGGTGCTGTAGCCTGAGATCGTGACACTATCACCCGGGTCCACCGGAATTTGCAGCACCGGGAAATCCCGGTAATCGCCGTTTTCCTTCACATCCTGGGCTGTGAGCATAGTACCCGAGCCCCCATAGCTCAGACACAGGTCGTAGCTTTGGGCAAAATCCGCCAAATTGATTGTTACCTCATCCGCCGGGTTCTGTATATGCTGGCGCAGATATGCCATCAGCTCCGGCGTTTCCGGGAGCAGGCGGCGGATGGTGTAGGGGGCAGATGCACCGATGGAGTTATACTGATAGTCGGTCTTCCGCCCGCAGGTAGTCTTTGTCACCCGGCTCTCCGTGCCCAGGTCATGCTCCGTGGTCCACAGCACCCGGTTGTGGAGCAGGTCATACTCCGTCATGTGCAGCCCCCGGGCCACGGATTCTTCCCCCCGGGCCACGATGTTGGTAAACTCCACCTGTTCCTGGGTCCGGCACATCCAAGCCGTCACCGCGGTGAAGCCGCCCAGTGACAGCAGAAACAGCACCAGCGTCATGGCAATGGCCCGCTTCATGTCTCTCCCTCCTCCGTCAGATCCCGGATGGTCTTTTGGATCCGGTCGCCCCGATAGTCATAGGTCCGCTTGATGCAGCTCATCAGATCCTCTCCGGCGTCCTCCAGCTCGTCGACGGTGTGGTCGCCCACAATACGTCCCTCCCGCAGCAGCACCGCCCGGGAGATGAAATCCTTCACCTCCTCCAGCAGGTGGGTGGACAGGATCACCGTCTCCTGCTCCGTGAGGATGCCCAGCAGCACCTTGTAAAAGTCCTCCCGGTTGAAGATGTCGTTGCCGGCGAAGGGCTCATCCATGAGGATGTAGTCCGCCCCCTGTGACAGGGCCAGCACTACCTCAAACTGGTTCTGCATACCCACGGAATAGCTCCGCAGCGCCTTGTCCATGGGCAGGCCGAAAAAATCCATCAGAGCCTCAAAGCGTTTATCGTTGAACCGTGGGAAATGCTCCCGGTAGAACTCCCGGTGCGCCTTGGGCGAGAGCCGGGGGAAGAAGCTGTGCTCGCAGGTGGCAAAGCTGAGCCGCGCGATGTTGCCGCAGCCGATGGCCTCCCCGTCCAAGGTCACCTCCCCCCTGTGACCTATGAGGCCCAGGATGCACTTCATCAGCGTGGTCTTTCCCGCGCCGTTTTCGCCGAACAGGCCCACGATCTGCCCCGGCGCAAAGGCCACGGACACATCCTGCAGGGCGGCTTTCTTTCCATATACTTTTGTGATGTTTTTCAGTTCCAGCATGGTCTGTCCCTCCTCAGCAAAACCGCAAGCAGCTCTCCGGCGTTATGAACCGCCAGATGATGTAATACACGCCCAGCAGCGCCGCGCACAGCATAGCGCCGTACACAAAATATCTCGCCGGCGCCCGCAGCACATAGTTCAGAAGCGGTTTCCTCCCCTCCGGCAGCCGCCGCATGAGATACAGGCTCCGGCTCCCCCGGCTGAAGCTGCCATACAGCAGCACCGCCCACACGGCGGCAATAATGGCGAAGTATACCAGCAGCCACAGGGCGCAGCCCTCATAGTCCGTAAAGGGCGCGATCCTCGCCCAGGGATCAATGACTTTCTTCCTCGTCACGCTGTCGTGGACGAACAGCGACTGGTAATCCCGGGAATACTTGGTGACAAACCAGAGCAGGGAGCCCGTCAATCCGCCAATGAAGGCGCCGTTGAGGCTGGATAAGGTGCTGCCCGGGTCCACATTGGGCGGCAGCAGGCTCTCAATCCTGCCCTGCATACAGGAAATCTTCATCCTCGTCGCCTCCCTTCCAGCTGTAGATGGTGAGCCCGATCACAATAGCCTGCGCCACTATGAGCAGGATATAATATCCTGAGTGTTGAACGTCCACGCAATAGCCTGCCGCGGTCAGTATCACGGCGATGGCCATGGCGATACCGCCGAGCTTCTCCTGCCAGCCCTTCACCGCCACGTCCACGCAGCCCACGGCGCAGGCCGCCATCGCCACGGCGTGGCTGACCCAGGCCAGGGCATCTCCCGCCGGCAGGAGATTGTGCAGCAGGGCGCTCCCGTAATAGGCTAAAATCAGGCTCTGGGGGCCGATGCCATTGGGCTCCGGCATGTTTTTCATCCGCAGGGTCATCACTCCAAAGATCACCAGCGCCGCTAAGGCCCAAAAGAGCAGCAGCATCATGAAGTCATACACCACCCACAGCAGGCAGGCGGTGCCTTCCCGCACCTGCAGCCGCCGCATGGTGTACCCAGTCTTTGCACCCTTTCCGCCGCCGCTCTTGGCAAGGACAGAGCACAATCCCCCCAAGCCCCCGGCCAGCGGCGCAGCCATCTTGCTGGCCTTGGGCAGCTCCGACAGGGCCAGGTCGTCCTCATAGGTCTGATCCGCACCGTATTCATCCACATAGTGTACAGGTCCGCTGCCCGGCGTCAGATAAAGCAGGGCACCCGCCAGGGCCACCGAAACTATCATCAGTGCCAATCCCTGCCAAAAGCTGCTCCGAGCCGCCAGACCGAACACAGACAAATATCGCTTCATCCTTCTCCCTCCTCGTCATACAGCCGCCGCAGCAGCTCCACAGCCTCCTCTTTTTTAAGGCCCATCCCTTTCATGGCCGCCACCGTCTCCTGCACCTCTGTGCGAAACAGCTCCGAGCGAATCTGATCGATCTGCTCCCGGGATGCTGTGATGTGGCTCCCCGCACCGGGCCGAGACTGGATCAATCCCTCCTCCTCCAACTGTCGGTACGCCTTCTGCACCGTGTTGGGATTCACCGCCAGCATTGCGGAGAGGATCCGCCGGGACGGCAGCTCGTCCCCATTCTGCACAGTGCCCGCCGCAAGCCCCTGCTTCACATGGCGGATCATCTGCAGGTAGATGGGCACCCCTTCTACACTATGGAAATTCTCAAATGAGATCATGACATCCTGGCACCTCCCGTCTAAAGCAAAATTGTACTATGCGTATAATACAGTTTCTATCTGTATTATACGCATAGTACAGTTCTCATGTCAATATGTTTTTCAGAAAAATTTTACCGCCGCTCCACCAATGCCACGGCGTGGGCGGCCATGCCGCTGCCGTCGCCGGTGAAGCCCAGGCCCTCCTCGGTGGTGGCCTTCACCCCCACCTGCTCGGTGTCAATGCCCAAAGCCCCGGCGATATTCCGGCGCATCCGGGCCCGATAGGGCGCCAGCTTCGGTGTCTGGGCCAGGATGGTGGCGTCGATATTCACCACGGTGACGCTCCGCTTTTTCAGCTCTCCGGCCACTCTTTCCAGCAGCACCAGGCTGGAAATGCCGCGAAACTCCTCGCTGCTGTCCGGAAACAGGCAGCCAATATCCTCCAGCCCCGCTGCGCCCAACAGGGCGTCCATAACGGCGTGGACCAGCACGTCCGCGTCGGAATGACCCTCCAGCCCCTTTTCATAGGGGATGTCCACCCCGCCCAAAATCAGCTTCCGCCCGGCCGCCAGCCGATGCACATCATAGCCGTGGCCGATTCGTAAATTCGTCATGCCCTCTCCTCCCGCTTCTTCAGAATCGCCTCCGCCACAGTGAGGTCCAGGGGCCGGGTGATCTTGATATTCTCCCCATCTCCGGGCACCAGCTGCACCTGCTTGCCCAGCCGCTCTACAGCGGCGCAGTCGTCGGTGATATTCACCCCGCAGGTAATGGCCGATTGCAGGGCGGCTTTTAAAAGCTCCGCCTGGAACACCTGGGGCGTCTGCACGGCGTACAGAGTTGCCCGCTCCGGTGTGGAGCGCACCACGCCGTTTTCATCCGCCACCTTGATGGTGTCCGTCACCGGAACCGCCGGGGCCGAGGCATTGGTGATTTGGGCGCTCTCCGCCACCGCGTCAAACAGCTCCGGGGTAATCAGCGGCCGGGCTCCGTCTTGCACCGCAATGAGCTCCGCCCGGCTATCCGCCGCCAGGGCTCCTGCCAGCACGGATTCCGGCCGGGTCTCGCCGCCCCGCACCACCTTCACCGGCTTTTGAAGCCCGCATTTCTTGCACAGGTCCGCCAGGGGCATCATCAGATCCTCCCGGGTCACCAGGATGATCTCGTCCACCCGCTCCGCCGCGTTCACCGCCCGAAGGGTGTGCTCCAGCACCGGCCGATTTCCTAAGGGCAGGAGTAGTTTATCCTGTCCCATCCGCTCCGAGCGGCCCGCAGCCACAACCACAGCCGTGCAAAATGGCCTGCCGGGCTTGTGCAGACCCCGAATTTTATCCAAAAGCTTTCCCATGCAGCAGCCTCCCGTTTTTAGGAATCCTCAGGCGCCGGGCGGCGCCGTAGCTTCATTCAATCTTATCGCCAGTGTACCACAGCGGCGATTATTTTGCAACAAAAGGCTCCCGACCGAAATCGGGAGCCTTTTGACTTCTCAGGTGTCACATCGCTCATAGGACGTCCGGGGGCTCTTCCAGCCAATCTGTACCTCACCGTCTGAATAAGTATAGATAACTTGTGTGTTTTCTCTGATGCCGTCATCGGCCAGCAAATCATATACGCCATCCTTACCCAAATCCACGATTCCGTACCCATTCGTCAAATAATAGGATGGCATACGTAAAAGGATCTCGGCAACGGGCTGTCCAGACCACTCGCCCTCCACCTCTCGGTAAAAAAACAGGTCGCCGTTTTCCCCTTGTGTCACAAAGGTTTTCTCAAATCCGAATAGTGGCAGCTCTGTGGGCTTTCCTTCCCCAGCGTACACATATTTTTCGTGGTAGACCTCCGATTTCAGCTCTGTAATTTTTCCCTTATTGGTACGGTCATCATAGGTAAAATCCGCCTGTATGGTCCGCCAGGCAATTCTGTTGCCGTCGATCAGAGCGGCGGCGCCTGCATCTTGGCTCCATGACTCCTCTAAACGCTGTAGTCGCAGATACTGCCCTTCCCAGAACACCAGGGCCAAATCATAGTCATCCGTGTGGCCACGGTACGAATACAGCGCCTCAATTTCCGCATCCTTAACGGTAATAAAGTGCCTATTCTCCTGCCACCTGCGGCTGTACTCTACACCCAAGACGATAAGCGCCGCCGCCACGACCACCACCAGGGCGGTGATGAGCCGCCGGATGTCACGCCGCTTCTGCTGCACCGTGTCCTTGGAAATTTCCACCACCGCCTGCAGGCTCTCATCGGTCTGCACGGTCTCTTTCCTCTTTTCTTCTGTCATAGGCTGCTCCCTTTCTTCCGCTGCGGGTACCCGGCAGCTCAGAAGCTCTCCAATACTGACGGACAGCTCCTCCGCCAGCGGCTTTAGCAGTGTCACATCGGGGTAGCTAAGCCCGCGTTCCCACTTGCTGACAGCCTTGTCCGTCACATGGAGCTTTTCCGCAAGCTGCATTTGGGTCATACCCAACTGTTTTCGGTTTTCAGCAATATATTTGCCAAAGCTTTGCTTATCCATAGGTGTCACCTCGCTTTCATCATAGCGGTAGAGTGATTTTTTGGCAACCGACCGGCGGTAGAGTGCAAGAAAAAGGGGCGGACAGCGCTGTCCGCCCCCTACATTTCATTGGTTCATCTTCTGTTGTGGGGATACCAGATCTTCTGCTTCTCCGCTTCCCGGATCAGCTCCTCCCGGAAGTCGGGGTGGGCGATGGAGATGAGCTTTTCCGCCCGCTCCCAAACGCTGAGCCCCTTGAGACACACACATCCGTATTCCGTGACCACATACATGGTGTTCACCCGCGTATCCGTGACTACAGATCCGGGCTGAAGGGTGGGCCGAATGCGGGAGGAGCGGGTACCGTCCTTGTTCTCGTGGGTAGAGGACAGGCAGATAAAGCTCTTGCCGCCCTTGGACAGGTATGCGCCCAGGACGAAATCCTGCTGGCCGCCGGCGCCGGAAATCTGCTTGATGCCCGCCGTCTCGCCGTTCACCTGGCCATAGAGGTCCACATCCACAGCGTTATTGATGGAGATAAAATTGTCCAGCTGCGCCACGGTGCGCACATCGTTGGTGTAGCTGATGGGTGCCGCCATGCAGGCTGGGTTGTCATCCAGGTAATCATAGAGCTTTTGGGTTCCGGCGGCAAAGGCATACACCTGGCGGCCCCGATCCAGGTTTTTCTTCATGCAGGTGACCTTGCCGGCCATGGCCAAATCTACATAGGCATCTACATACATCTCCGTATGCACGCCCAGATCCCTCAGGTCAGACTCACACAGCATGGCACCCACGGTGTTGGGCATGCCGCCGATACCCAGCTGCAGGCAGGCACCGTTGGGTATCTGCTCCACAATGAGCTTGGCCACTGCCTTATCCACCTCAGTAGCGGGGTTAGAGGGCTGGATGCCCATGGGGTCGTTGCGCCCCTCCACGATCATGTCCACCTCGGAAATATGGATGCAGTTGTCAAAGCCGCCCAGGCACCGGGGCATATTCTGGTTGACCTCCACGATGACCACCCTGGATTTCTCAATAACAGCCCGCAGGTGAGAGGCAGACAGGCCGAAATTGAAATAGCCGTGCTTATCCATGGGCGTCACCTGGAACATAGCCACATCCGGAGGCGTAATATGGTCGGTGTAGTACCGAGGCAGCTCGGAATAGCGCATGGGCTCATGGAAGCCGGCGCCGCTGGCAATGTGGTGCCGCTCCACGGCGCTCATATGGTGGGAATTGAAAATAATGTGGTGAACGGGATCTTCGATATCAAAAATAGCCGGCTTCCACAGGCTGATGCCGCCTCGAACCTTTACATCCTCCAGCTCCGGTGCACGCCGGGCCAGGGCCTCGTCCAGCACCCGGGGATGAATGGCGCAGAAACCGTAGTCCACCCAATCGCCGGACTTGATGACCTTTACCGCTTCATCCGCTGTGGTCAGCTTTTGCCGGTACATTTCCATGTAATCCATACCTTAACTCCTCCAAATCTTCGTGTGCTCTCGGCACTTTTTTACATTATAGCACTGCAAAAAAGCAAAAAACAGCGTCTTTGTGAAAATAATATCATTATTGGAGAAATGCCTAATTTTCTTAGGTTTTTTTGTTGCACATTGTATGTGTTTAGCAGACATTGTATGTTCCGGACCAGTGCGCGCACCGGCCCGGCAACCCACTCTCTTTGCGGAGTGGATGGCTCAATTCGTCTGGTGTGGGCTCCCCTAAAGTCCTTGCCGGGCAGGGCTCATGCCTCGTCGCTGCGCCTCCACCGGGTACAAATAAGGAGGCCGAGAGCACAAAGCTCTCGGCCTCCAATATACTTTTACTATTCCTCACCGCAGCCGGCGGAGGGTCTCCACAACCAGGTTCCAGGTACGCTGGACGGAGGAAATATACATCCGCTCCCGAGGTGTATGGATCTGGCTCACCTCCGGACCCATGGCCACAGCGTCCAGGCCGGGGAGCTTATCGGCCAGCATACCGCACTCCACGCCGCCGTGCAGCACCTCTATCTTGGGGGCGTGGCCGTACTGCTCCGTGAACACCTCTACGATCAGGGCCCGCAGAGGAGAATCCTCCCGGAACTCCCAGGCCGGATAGCTGCCACTGACAGACATCTTGCCGCCCAGCAGGTCACACAGCAGCTCCAGCTTCTGCAGGAGCATCTCCTTCTGCGTGTTCATATTGCTGCGCACACAGAAGGTGGCCACCACGGAATCCGCCTCCGTAGCGAGAATGCCCAGGTTCAGGGAGGTCTGGACCAAGCCCTCTACCTCCCTGCTCCGCTCCAGCACACCGTTGGGAGCGCACTGCAGCAGGGCCAGGACGCGGTGGGTGGAGTCAGCGTCCATGGGCAGAACATCACTCCGGCAGGGTACTACGGTGACAGCAATATCACTGTCGGCCACGGCATACTCCCTGCGGAAGATCTTTTCCATCTTTTGGCAGATAACCGTTGTCTTTTCCGCATCCGCCACGGTCAAAACAGCGCTGGCAGAGACGGGAATGGCGTTATCCTTGCCGCCGCCGGAGAGAGTGACCAGCCGGCCGTCGTTCTCCTGCAAAAATGCGTACAGGATCCGGCCCAGCAGCACCATGGCGTTAGCCCGGCCCCGGTCGATGGCAGCGCCGGAATGGCCGCCCAAAAGGCCGGAGACAGTGATTTCCACCGTTTCTCCCGGGAAGGCATCCCGCTTTACAGGCACTGCAATATCGACCCTGGCAGCACCGGCGCATCCGGCGGTGATCTCACCCTCCGTCTCGGAGTCCAGGTTCAAAAGCAGGCGGCTCTTAAGGCCCGACAGGTCGATGCCGGCAGCACCCTTCATCCCGACCTCCTCGTCCACCGTAAGCACGACCTCCAGGGGCGGATGGGGAATATCCTTGCTATCCAACAGGGCCAGGCCCATGGCCACGGCGATGCCGTCGTCCGCGCCCAAAGTAGTGCCTTCGGCGTAGATCAGGTCCCCGTCCACCACCAGATCCAGGCCCTCACGAGCCATGTCCTTGGTGCAATCCGGGGCCATTTCACAGACCATGTCCATGTGACCCTGGAGCATCACGGCGGGGGCGTTCTCATAGCCAGGAGTACCGGGCTTGCAGAGGATCACATTCCCCAGCTCATCCTGCTGTACCGCAAGGCCCCGATCGCGGCCAAACTGCACCAGATAATCGCTGAGGGCCTGTGTGTTTCCGCTGCCGTGGGGAATACGGCACAGCTCCTCAAACCAATGTAGTACCCCACGAGGCTCCAAGCCTTCCAATACTGCCATAACTTTTCCTCTTTTCCTTTTTATTTTTTGCAGGTATTGCTTTTCCTTCTTTTTTACTTTCCTGTCAGGCGGCGGGCCACATACACACCGCTGGCAGAGGCATGGGACAGGGAGTGGGTGATGCCGCTGCCGTCGCCGATAACATACAGGCCCTTGCAGCAGCTCTCCAGATTTTCGTCCACCGCCACCTCCATATTATAGAACTTCACCTCCACGCCATAAAGCAGGGTGTCGTCATTGGCGGTGCCGGGGGCAATTTTATCCAGAGCGTAAATCATCTCGATGATACCGTCCATCAGGCGCTTGGGCAGAACCAAGCTCAAATCGCCCGGGGTAGCCTTGAGGGTTGGGGTCACCAGCCCCTCATCGATACGCTTTTGGTTGCTGCGACGGCCCCGAACCAGGTCGCCAAAGCGCTGGACGATAACGCCGCCGCCCAGCATATTCGACAACCGGGCGATGCTCTCGCCGTAGCCATTGCTATCCTCAAAGGGCTCAGAGAAGTGCTTCGCCACCAGCAGGGCGAAGTTGGTATTCTCGGTTTTCATGGCGCTGTCTTCATAGCTGTGACCGTTTACGGTTACAATGCCATTGGTATTCTCGTTGACAACGATACCGTTGGGGTTCATGCAGAAGGTGCGGACATTGTCCTCAAACTTCTCCGTGCGGTAGACAATCTTGCTCTCGTAGAGCTCATCGGTGAGGTCGGAGAATACAACGGCCGGGAGCTCCACCCGGACACCCAGGTCCACGCGGTTACTCTTGGTGGGGATGTGCATTTCCTTGCACACGGTCTGCATCCACTTGCTGCCGCTGCGGCCTACGGAGACAATACACTGGTCGCAATCCATCTCCCCGGCAGCAGAGGTCACCCGGTAGCCTCCCTCCGGCAGGGCCGAAAGGTGCTCCACAGGGGTGTCGAAGTAAAAGGTCATCTTGTCCTTCAGGTGGTCATAGAGATTTTGCAGGACCACGAAATTGATGTCGGTGCCTAAATGGCGGACAGAGGCGTCCAGCAGGTTCAGCTTATGCTGAATACAGAGCTTCTTAAACTGGGTCCCGGCGGTGGAATAGAGCTTGGTGCCCTCGCCGCCGTAGCGCATATTGATGTCATCCACATAGCGCATCAGCTCCAGGGCCTTCTCCTTGCCGATATGCTGGTGAAGCGTGCCGCCGAAATCATTGGTGATGTTATACTTACCATCGGAAAAGGCGCCTGCGCCGCCGAAGCCGCTCATAATGGAGCAGCTCTTGCACTTGATGCAGGTCTTGACCTTATCACCGTCGATAGGACAGTGGCGCTTTTCCAGGCTGTGGCCTGCCTCAATGACAGCAATACGCAAAGAGGCATCCCGCTCTATCAGCTCGTAGGCGGCAAAAATGCCGCCGGGGCCTGCGCCGATTATAATGACATCATACTTCATATTCGTTCCTCCCGATGAGCAATATCCAGCGTGCGGAATCCATCTGTTCGCCTCGCTGTTATTGTTTTTTAAAGCCTTAAAAAAACTCCAAAAACCATGGTTTTAGTGCCGCAGTGTTCCCTTTTTCAGGGCTCCCGCACGCACTACTTCTTACCATTGCTGCAGTATTCCCGCTCTATGGGCAGCCCTATTATACCCCGCAATATTTTCTATAAAAAATGCTTATGGTTTTCTTTTTTTTATAAGCGAACATTATTATAGCAGGTATTTTCTATCTGTCAAGGGAAAAAGCAGGGGCAGCCGTAAGGGATATAACCGTTACCCGACAGCAGGGTGAAGTGCCCTCGCTCTACACATAGCTTGCGGGTTCACCGCAAGCCCGGGCAGGTCGATACAGCCCCTATATTTCTTCTCTCGGACCCGGGCGAAGGCCCTGGCCCAGGGACTGCAAGGTGACGGAGCCGGCGGAAAGCTCTGTGAGCCGCTGCTGCAGCCGCCGGGGGCCATCCCCGGGCAGAGATGCCGTAACCGTGACCCGGGCGGCATAAACTACGTCATCCAGGATACCATCCACAGCGGCGATCTCCAGCTTTACGCGCTCCAGCAGGCCATAGTCGCACTCCAGCTGCACCTGCTCCCACAGGCCCATGACGGAGACGCCGGCGGCAGAGAGGGCGTCCCGGGCAGCCTTTCCATAGGCCCGGGTCAGCCCTCCGGCTCCCAGCAGTATACCACCGAAATACCGGGTGACCACGCAACACACATTGCCCACGCCCTCTCGCTGGAACACATTGAGCATGGGCTGGCCCGCCGTGCCCTGGGGCTCCCCATCGTCACTATAGCGCAGGATATTATCGCCCAGGATGTAGCACCAGCAGTTGTGGCGGGCATCGTGGTATTTCTTTTTAGCGGAGCGGATGCGCTCCTGAGCCTCCTCCTCGGAGGAGACGGGCCAGACCTGACCGATAAACCGGGAGCGCTTTTCGGTGAACTCGCTCTGGGCAGCAGAAAAGGGGATCTTCTGCACGGTCATTGCTCCCAATCCTCCTTTTCCTCCTGCCAGCCCTCGATGTAGTCCTTTAGCTGGCCCATAATGCGGGGTGTACACACCGCTGTAATATCCACGGTCTCGCCGTATTCCACGTTTTCCACCTTGGCCTCCCGGTATAGGCCGTCTAAGAGCCCTGCCTTGTCATATGGCAGATGGATGGTCACCCGGCGGGTTCCCTTGTCCAGCTTTTCATCCACAGCCTGCAAAAGCCGCTTGATGCCCTCGCCGGTTTTGGCGGAGATATACACACTGTCCTTCTCCCGGGGCAGAGCTCCGGAAAAAGCCAAATCGCACTTGTTATACACCCGTAGGCAGGGAATGTGATCCGCCTTCAGCTCACGAATCAGGTCATCCACCACCTGAGCCTGCTGAGCCCACTGGGGATTGGATAGATCAATGACATGGAGCAGCAGGTCTGCATACTCCAGCTCCTCCAAGGTAGCCTTGAACGCCTCCACCAGCTGGTGGGGGAGCTTGCGGATAAAGCCCACGGTGTCGGAAATCACCACATCCAAGGTGTCGCTGACGGTGAGCAGCCGGGTGGTGGTATCCAGAGTATCGAATAGGCGGTTATTGGCCGGGATGCCCGCGCCGGTAATGGCGTTTAGGAGGGTGGATTTTCCGGCATTGGTGTAGCCCACAATAGCCACCACCGGGATCTCGTTTTTCATCCGACGCTGGCGCTGGGTATTACGGACCCGGCGCACCTCCTCCAGCTCCTCCTTGAGCTTATCGATCTTACGGTGGATGTGGCGGCGGTCCGTCTCCAGCTGGGTCTCGCCCGGACCCTTGGAGCCGATAGGCCCCTTACCGCTGGTGCCCGCCTGGCGCTCCAAATGCGTCCACATACCGATCAGCCTGGGCAGCAGATACTGGTACTGGGCCAGCTCCACCTGGAGGCATCCCTCCCTGGTCTTAGCCCGCTGGGCGAAAATGTCCAGAATGAGTCCACTTCGGTCGATGACCTGCACACCCAAAAGCTCCGTAAGCACACGGATCTGCGACGGCGACAGGTCATTATCAAAGATGACCAGAGTGGCACTCTCCAAAGTCACCATGGTCTTGACCTCCTCTACCTTGCCCTCGCCGATGAAGCTGTGGGGGTCGGGCTTATCCCGGCTCTGGAGGATGCTGCCCACTACCTGGCCCCCGGCTGTCTCCACCAGCGCGGCCAGCTCCTGCAGGCTCTCCTCGTCTGTGCTGTCCTCCCGGAGCACCGGGGAGCGCAGGCCCACCAGCACCGCTAAATCCCGTTTATTCTCTTGCAGTTGTGTGCGTTCCATAGCGTAACCTCATTTGAAGAAATATCTTAGTATAGTTTATCATAAACGGTAAAAATGTACAACACTCGATAAAAAGCCCTGTGCCAAAAAATAGGGCCACGATTCACATTAGTCAAGTAAAAACGGTTTGAGAAATAAGGTCTCATGGTTTATAATTAAGCAGAGCTCACCGTCTGACATGTTTCAAAAAACCGCAAGGCACAGCAGTGTAGTCTGCTGTGCCTATTAGCTGCTGCAGTGCTTTGATTTTTATAAGCCTCTTAAAAACTCGTCCTTCAGGCCACGACCGGCAAGGCCCTGACGCACCTGCTGCAGCAGGCGCTCCCTGTCCTGGTTCAACGTACCCTTCAGTGTGAGATAGTTAGAAGCGTGGTTCATACGAAACACGCTGCCGGGGCTATCAATGTGCTGCAAAAAGAGCTCCATTTCCTGCATCACCTCTACGGGCTTTAGCACATAGAAACTCCCCTCGCGCACCCATTTTTCCAAAGGCGTACCCGGCTCCACCATCAGCGTCAGCAGGCCAATATACTCCGGGTTCATGGCGTTAAATGCCTGAGCCGTTTCCACAGCGTGCTCCCGCCACAGCTCCCGGCTGCCCAGGCCGGATATAGCCGTCACCGACAGCTGCAGCCCGCTTCGGCGGGCCTTCTGCCCCGCCGCGATGATTTGGGCAGCCGTATGGCCCTTGTCCATCCGCTCCAGCACCGCATCACAGCCGGACTCCAGGCCCATATAGACCATCTTTAAGCCCTTTTCCCGCAACAGGCGCAGCTCCTCCTCGGACTTGATCTGCAGACTGGTGGGTGACGCGTAGCAGGTCACCCGCTGGCACTCAGGAAACAGGCCGTATACAAGGCCCAGGATCTGCACCAGATCATCGGTCTTACGCATCAGGGCGTCCCCGTCGGCTAAAAACACCCGCTCCACACGCCGGTAAACCCGGCGGGCCAGCTCAAAATCCTCCCGGATCTCCTCCATCGGCCGCATGGAGAAATGCTTGTCATCGTACATATCGCAAAAGGCACAGCGATTGTGGCTGCAGCCATAGGTCACCTGAATAATGAGGCTGTAGGCCTCGCTGGGCGGACGGTACACTTTTCCTTTATATCTCACTGTCAATTCTCCTTCCGTTTTCTGCGTGTTGTTTTTTATTTGACGGTTATTATACCGCATTTTTCCCAGGTTGAAAAGAGTATATTCTTTGAAGTAAAGCCATATAGTGTTCCATGGAAATCTACCGTCAAAGTGAAAGGAATGGTCAATGCCATGGAGGATTGCTATAACCGCGTGGAGCTCTGCGGGGAGGTTCTTACACTCCCGGAACCGTCCCACACCAACCACGGGGAGACTTTTTACCGCTTTATGTTGGCCGTGCCCCGTCTTTCCGGGCAAAGTGACGAGCTGCCTGTGCTGGTGCGGCAGAGCCTGTTACCGGAGGAAATGCAAGAGGGCGATACTATCTCCGTAACAGGACAGCTCCGGTCCTTCAATAATCGCAGTGGCCAGGGACGGCGGCTCATTCTCTCTGTCTTTGCACGAAATCTGGCACTAACGCCCGGCGCCAGCCCAGTAAATCGCATCTGCCTATATGGCGCGGTATGCAAGCCACCCGTGCTGCGCAGCACCCCTTTGGGCCGGGAAATCTGTGACATCCTGCTGGCGGTAAATCGGCGGTGCGGCCGGTCGGACTACCTGCCGGTCATCTGCTGGGGCCTTTTGGCGCGGCAGGCCGCAGAGCTGGAGACCGGCGACGGCTTCTGCGCTGAGGGGCGGGTCCAGAGCCGGAGCTACATAAAGGTAGAAGGCGGCGCAGCCCAGCAGCGCACCGCCTATGAGGTATCCATCATGCATATGGCAAAGCGGGAGGATTTTCCTCCGGAATAAAAAAGATGCGCAGGGCTCTGCGCATCTTTTTATGGTATCAGTGCTGATATTCAAACTCCAGATTGTACATGGACACAATATCCCCGTCCTGGATGCCCATCTGCTCCAGCCGGTCAAATAGCCCGCTTTGGCGCAGCATCTTGTCGAAATACATCCGGCTTTCATAGTCGGAGAAATTGATGTTGGCCATGAGCCGCTGCAGCCACGGCCCCTCCACCAGCCAAGTGTTGTCCTCCACATGGATAGTAAGCGGCTGGGAGGTGTCCACTTCCGGAGGCCGGGGCACATATTCCGGCTCGTACACCACCACCGGCGGCAGCTGTGAGAGCATCCGGCCGATGGTCTGTACCAGCTCCCTCGTCCCCTGATGGGTTGCGGCGGACATCTCCAGGAAGCTGTAGCCCGCCTCCTCTACATGCTTTTTAAGGGTCTCCAGCTGCTTCGGATCCTGCAAAAGGTCCGTCTTGTTGCCCACCACGATCTGGGGCCGCCGGGCAAGCTCCGGAGAATAATTTTTCAGCTCGTCATTGATGGCGTCAAAATCTGCCACCGGGTCCCGGCCCTCGCTGCCGGAGACATCCACCAGATGGACCAGCAGCCGGCAACGGTCGATATGCCGCAGGAAATCGTGACCCAGGCCGGTGCCCTCACTGGCTCCCTCGATGATGCCGGGAATATCTGCCATGACGAAGCTGACGCCATCGTCTACATACACCACGCCCAAATTAGGATACAGGGTGGTAAAATGATAATTGGCGATCTTGGGGTGTGCCTTACTCACTACGCTGAGCAGCGTGGATTTCCCCACATTGGGAAAGCCCACCAGACCCACATCCGCCAGCAGCTTCAGCTCCAGGACCACGTCGTGGCTCTCCCCTGGCAGACCCGCCTTGGCAAAGCGGGGCACCTGCCGGGTGGGAGTGGCAAAGTGCTGGTTGCCCCAGCCGCCCCGGCCGCCCTTGCAAAGTACAAAAGGCTCTTTATCCGACATATCCTTGATAATTTCACCGGTCTCCGCGTCCCGGATCAGGGTCCCCCGGGGCACCCGGATGGTCAGGCTCTCCCCGTCCTTGCCGCTCTTGCGGCCGCCCTGGCCGTCCACTCCGTTTCCGGCCACATATTTGCGCTTATAGCGAAAGTCCATCAGAGTGGACATATTGTCGTCCACCTGCACGATGATACTCCCCCCGTTGCCGCCGTCTCCGCCGTCGGGTCCTCCCGCCGCAATGTATTTTTCTCTGTGAAAGGCCACCGCCCCGTTGCCGCCGTTTCCGGCCCGAACGGTAATGCGCGCCTTGTCAATAAATCCGTTAGCCATAGTTCTACCTCACAGCACAATTCAGCGTGTCGAAAAAGTCTTTTCGCCCCGCCGCCTAAGCTTTTGAAGCTTTGAAAAAGCTTCAAAAGCGATTGATTTGAATGGTGAGGGACACCCTTCTTGGGTTTCCCTCACACACCGGCGAGGCAAAAATACTTTTTGCCTCGCCCTTTGCGTTTTTGAAACTTTGAAAAAGCCTCAAAAACGATTGATTTGAATGGCGAGGGACACCCTCCTTGGGTTTCCCTCACACACCCTTCCTTACCGTTATCGTTATCGCAAATCTTACCACTTTACCGACAGACTCACAATTTACCCTATTCTACCGGAAAAAGCTATATCCGTCAAGGCTCCTCGGTGAAATGCACATGGGAGAAAATATGATCCTGGCAGAAGCAGTGATACCCGGCACACTTGCTGCAATAGCGGAACTGCAGGTCGGGATAGTCCGTATCCGTGCGTCCGCACACGGCACACTTGTGGTGGTAAGGCGCATTTTGCTGCTGCTTTTGGGCCTGGTGTACCGTCCGACGGAAATTCACGGCCCCCGCCGAATGGCGGTACTGGGTCCGCCGGCGCATATAGTGTATATAGGGCGTGGCAAACAGGGCAAAGTTCAGCAGTGCCAGCACCGGCGTGATAGCACCCACCACATTGCCGGAGAGAATAGCGCCCACGATCTCAATGGCAAAGAACACCCCATCGATAATGGCCAGCCACTTGATTTTGATGGGAATGATAAAAAACAGCAGCACCGTCATATCCGGAAACAGCACGGCAAAGGCCAGGAACATGGACAGATTCACATACCCTGTCCCCGCCAGAGTCAGATAGTAGTTGCCGCTGATAAGGCTGGTAAGAATGACGCCCACCACTGTCAGCGCTGCACCGCCCAAATAGTACAAGGTAAACTTAGGTGTTCCCCATTCCCGCTCCAGGGTCGAGCCGATCCAGTAGTAAAAATACAGGGCAATGAGCAGGGCAAAGGGGCTGCTGTATCCCGGCACAAAGATGTAGGTCACGATCCGCCAGATCTCGCCGTGAAGCAGACTGTTTAGATTAAAGGCCAAAAAGTCCAGCGCCGCCGCATCGGTATTGCGGCTGAGCATAGACAGAAAATACACCACCACATTGCCGATAACGATGTATCGCATCAAATTGGGGATGCCAAACCGGGGATGTCGCGCACAAAAGCGTTCCACCGCATCATACATTTTCTTCAAAAGGAAGTCCTCCTATTCGATTCTTTCGCCTTATTGTAGCCGAACAGTAGAGAAAAGTCATTACTTTTCTTTGAATTTTTCCCGTTTTTTCAAAAAAATTATAAATGAAGGCTTTCAACCGATTGACGAACTGCCCGGTCTGACCTATAATGCTGAAAATGGAAATTGTATGCACAAGGAGGCGCTGTGCCATGGGTGGAAAATGTGAAAACTGCGTCTACTACTCCTACGATGAGGAGTACGACGACTACATCTGCGAAATGGATCTGGACGAGGACGAGATGGTCCGGTTCCTCACCGCTCGGGCGGACAGCTGCCCCTATTGGCGACCCGGAGACGAGTACATCACCGCCCGGAAGCAATAAAAACAATACGGCACCGGCAAAGGCCGATGCCGTATTATTTTTATTGCGGCTTAATAGGATTCTCAATGTCAACGACGCCCAGCTTGGCTCGGTAGGCTCCGCCCACCATAATCTGTACACCTTCCACACCATCTATACTGCATAGGGACTTCACTAACCCCTGCACCAGGCTGTCCTGGCGCACCGACACATCACAGAGGGCCTTGTAGTCGGCAAAAGAGAAATTCAGGCAGCAGATGTCCCCGTCCATCCAAACGCCGGCTGCGCTAATCCCCTCCGGCAGAAGCTTTTCCAGCCCTTCGGTCTGCGGCCCCTCCTCCAGAGCCTGCAGTAACCGCTGGCACCGATTCTCGCCCTCGTAAATTAGCAGCTCCCGCTTTTCCGGCTGCAGCGTACCTGCTTGATCCGGGAAATACAGCGTCACAGGCACCACCTTCACCACATCCTCTGAGCTGGTAAGCAGCACATCCTCCGTGGAAAAATATGAGTTTGTCCGCCCGGAAAGGGGCTTGCCCTCCACCAGAACCTGCAGCCACTTGACGCCGGGAATCTGACAGGCCGACAAAGTAATACAGTAATCCGCCACCGTTAGAGAAAAGTCCGACAGGCGTCCATAGGCGGCGGAGAAATCCAGCACCGCTACGCCGCCGGACACGCTGCACTCCAGCAGCTCTGCATCCGAGGGAATAGGCGAGGTAAAATTCATACGGCCATCCCGGTTCTGCAGCAGCTGCACCATCATTTTTACCTGGTCTGCCGTGTCGGCGCTCTCCTGTTTCGACCAATCCACCGTCTGAGAGCAAAGCACATCTCCGCCGGCCTCATAGTTCGCCGCCGGGTAAAACAGATGCAGGCTATGGCCGCCGGACTTATCGGGGGCGCAGCCCGTCAATAAGAGCGCCATGACAAAAAGCACGGTCAAAATTCGTTTTACCCTCATGCCGTCACCTCTGGCTCCGCCTGGGGAAAAGAAACTGTGAACACGGTGCCTCCGCCCTCCCGGGGGGCGACACCAATCTCACCGCCCCGGCGCTGCACCGTATCGCCCACTATGCTTAATCCAAGCCCTGTACCGCCAATCTGACGGGAGCGCGCCTTATCCACCCGATAAAAGCGCTCAAAAATATGGGGCATATCCTCCACAGGGATGCCGATACCGTTATCCGACACAGCAATCACCACCCGCCCCTCCTCCACGGAAACGGACGTATGTACAAAACCGCCGGGGGCAGTGTATTTCACGCCGTTTTCCATGAGATTATACAGGATCTGATGGACATCCCCCTCTGTAGCCCGCACAGCGGCGGCTTCATCCGCCCGGCAGGTCAATTCAACCTCCCGCTGTCGAGCCACCGGCTGCAGCATACGGGCCGCCCGCTCCAGCACCGGCTTCACCGCCACGCATACCGCCGGCTCCACGGCACCGCTGTCCAGCCGCGTCAAGCGCAGCAAATCCTCTGTGATGCGCTCCAGGCGGCTGGCCTCAGCCCCGATGTCCGAGACAAATTCCCGGGTAGTTGCCGGGTCGATATTCTCCGTCTGAAGGATGGAATCCGTCAGCAGCTTAATGCCCGCCAGGGGCGTCTTCATTTCATGAGACGCATCGGACACAAAGCGGCGCCGAGCCTCCTCCGTTGTTTGCAGGCGGTCGGTAAGACTGTTGAACTCGGCAGCGATTTGGCCGATTTCATCTGTGCCCCTAATCTGGGCGCGATGGCTATAGGATCCCTCCCGCACCGTGCGGATGGCCTGGAGCAGGCGGCTGATCCGCCGGCCGAACATCCTGGAAAGCAGCAAGCTCACGCCCACCACCAGCACCGCCACCACTGCGGAAATGGTGATGAGATTCTTCTGCAGGTCCTTTAGCAGCACTCCCTGCTGGGCATCATACTGATAGGCGTAGACCACACCGATAATCTGACTGCGGAACACCACCGGGGCCGCGCTCCGGCTTAAAAATGCGCTGCCGTCATACCCACAGTAGAAGGCATCGTTCCCGTCCAGGGCCTGGGCGATCTCCGTGTAAAAGGCGTACTGTCCCCTGGCATTCTCCTGCTGGCGAGTATCATAGAGCACACGGCCCGATGTATCCGTGACCATCACCCGGCTTACGCCGGTCTCCTCCAATCCGGAGAGGGCCTTCTCCACGTTGCTCTGCGTCAGCTCCGACAGGCCGGACAGAGCGGATTCGATAGCCTTAACACTGCCGGTGAGCAGGGTTTCCTTGGACCGAAACACCAGGTTCTGCGACTCAATGAGCGGGTATGTATTCAGGATGACCAGCACGGCAATGATGATGGCAAAATAGCTCAACCCGATTTTAAATTGCAGACTATTTTTCATCTTGAAAATAGTATCCAACCCCCCATTTTGTGAGTATATACTGAGGCTGTGCCGGGTCCGGCTCCAGCTTCTCCCGCAGGCGGCGGATATGCACGTCCACTGTACGGTAATCTCCTGCATAAGTATAGCCCCACACCTGGTCCATGAGCTTTTCCCGGCTGAATACACGGCGGGGGTTCTTCATAAGCACCTCCAGCAGGTCGTACTCCTTGGCCGTCAGGTCCACCACCCGGCCGCCGCACAGGGCCACCCGCTGATCCATGTCCAGCACAAAGTCGCCGCAGGCAATGCAGCTGCTCTCCTGCTCCCGTCGCCGGGCGCCGGTGCTGCGCCGCAGCAGAGCGCGAATTCGGGCCTTCAGCTCCATGATATTAAAGGGCTTGGTCACATAATCATCTGCACCGCAGGCAAAGCCCATGATCTTATCACTGTCCTCACTCTTAGCCGTGAGCATAATCACCGGCACATCCGAAAAGGTGCGGATTTCCATGCAGGCCTCACTGCCGGACTTGCCGGGCATCATCCAATCCAAAATGATGAGGTCAAAGCTCTCCCGTCGGGCCAGATCCACTGCGGTGACGCCGTCATAGGCAGCCTCCACCTCGTAGCCCTCGTTCTGCAGGTTAAAGGTGATTCCCTTTACAAGCAATTTTTCATCGTCCACTACCAATATTTTCATTCCATATCCTCCGTACAGACAAGATAGCGTATGTTCTCAATCAGGCTTGGGCCAATACCCTTGACATTGTCCAGCTCATCGATGGTCTGAAAGGGCCCGTTCTCCTCCCGGTAGGCGATGATGCGCCGAGCCAGGGCAGGTCCGATGCCCTCCACCGCGATGAGCTCCTCCTCCGTTGCAGTATTGATGTTCACCGGTACGATCTCTTGCTGCTGCCGGTCCTCCCTCTCCGTGGTGATCTGCCAATCCCCCTTCTGAACCCGGGAGGCCTTATATAGGAGCATGGACACCGCAAACAAGATTGTCAGCAGTAGGAGTGCTATTTCTGTCTTCGTCAAATGAATTCGTTTTTTCACTGTTGACTACACCCTATTTTGTGTTTATAATTTGATAAAAAGATTTGCTTTTTTTATTATAACATAATCGGAGTTAAACGACCATGAAAATTCGCCGCATTTTTTCTGTTTTTTTGCTATCTGTCCTTTTGGCCACCCTCTTTTTGACCCCTCAGGCCTATGCGCTGGAGGAGCCGACTCTGGACGCCCGGAACGCCCTGCTTATGGACGAGACCAATGGGCGAATGCTCTATGGTAAGGCAGAAAAAGAAAAGGCCTACCCCGCCAGCATCACTAAGGTCATGACTGCACTGCTGGTGCTGGAGGCTGTAGACCGGGGGGATCTGTCCGTTTCCCAGCCCATCACTGCCTCCTATGAGGCGGCCAACAGTATTGACGAGGACAGCAGCACCGCCGGCATTGAGGAGGGCGAAGTGCTGACCGTGGAGCAGCTTCTCTACTGCCTGCTCGTTGTTTCCGCCAACGAGGCTGCCAACATTTTGGCCGAGGCGGTATCCGGCTCCGTTACGGACTTTGTGGCGCTGATGAACCAGCGGGCCGCGGAGCTGGGCTGCGAGGGGACCCATTTTGCAAACACCAACGGCTTGCCCGATCCCGACCACTATACCACCGCCTGGGATATTTACCTCATCGCCCGGGAGGCCATGAAGCACGACCTGTTCATGACCATCTGCGGCAGCAAATCCTATGACGTCCCCGCCACCAACAAATCCGATGCCCGGGAGTTGCACTCCACCAACGCCCTTATCTCCAACTGGCGTATGCTGGGCTACCTGTATGACTACGCCGATGGTCTGAAGACCGGCTTTACCGACGAGGCCGGCTACTGCCTGGTGGCCTCCGCCCTGAAGGACGGACGGCGGTTCATCTCCGTAGTCCTGGGCAGTGACACTAAGAATATCGGCGGTGAAACAAAAATCATGAGCTTTGTGGACTCCGCCACGCTGCTGGATTGGGGCTACAACAGCTTCACCATGCAGACCGTATTCACCAAGGACGACTTGATTCAGGAGCTTCCCGTTTCCCTGAGCAAGCAGGCCAGCGCCGTTTTGGTCCACCCAGCTGAGGACGTGCAGGTACTGCTGCCCAACGACGTGACGCCGGATATGCTGGAACGGAAGGTCACGGTTTACGGCGGCACCGCCCTGGCCCCTATTGAGGCCGAGCAGGAATTGGGCGAAATGACTCTGTCCTATGACGGATATGATTACGCCACCTTTAAGCTCCTGGCTGCGGACAGCGTGAGCGTAAATCGTTTCCTGCAGGGAAAATATTATATCTCCTGGTTCTTCTCCAAGACCTTGGTGAAAATACTCACGGTGGTGGTGCTCCTGCTGGTGCTGCTGATCGTAATCTGGGCGAAGAAGCTCCAACCCCAGAGCCGCTACGGGTCCCGGCGGAATAAAAACAAGGGCTTCCGCAATTACCGCGGCAGACGCAGATAAAAAAAGCAAGGCAGACGCAATAAAGCGTCTGCCTTGTTTAGAAAGGACGCATCATGCCCCACGACGATCTGACTATAGTATACGAGGACCGCAGCCTGCTGCTGTGCGTGAAGCCGGTAGGCGTTCTCTCTGAGGACAGTGAAAACGGCGCCTCCATGCCCCATCTCTTGCGGCAGCACTATGCCGCAGCGCATCAGCCGGACTATATCGCCACTGTACACCGCCTGGACAAGGTCACCGGCGGACTAATGCTTTTTTCTCGGCAGAGGGCTGTTACCGGTCGGCTCATCGCCGCTGTGGCGGAGCATCGGGTGGAAAAGGAATATCTGGCCGTTCTCCGGGGACATCCTCCCGAAAAAGAGGGGGAGCTGATTGACCTGCTGTTCCGGGATGCAGCAAAGAACAAAAGCTATGTGGTCAAGCGGATGCGCAAGGGCGTGCGGGAAGCAAAGCTGTCCTACCACACGCTGGCAGAGACCGATAAGCTGACCTTGGTGCGGGTGCGGCTTTTTACCGGGCGCACCCATCAGATCCGGGTGCAGTTCTCCTCCCGCGGACTGCCGCTGCTGGGCGACATACGTTACGGCAGCAAGGACGCAAACTGCTCGACCGCCCTGTGGTCCTACCGGTTAGCACTGATCCATCCCATCACGGGAGAGCGGATCGACGTCACCCAGCCGCCGCCGGAGCAATACCCCTGGAATCTGTTCAATTGTGACGAGCTGAGGGGTTGATGGAGTAGTATACAAAAACGTGCGCCCTCTGCATAGAGGGCGCACGTTTTTGTATAAAAGTCAAAATCAAGCCCGGAAGATCTCGCCCTCAGTGGGAGCGCCGGCGGCCTGAGCCTCATCGGTGTCGATGTGCATGGTAGTTGCACCGTCCGTATTCACCCGGACCACCACATCATCAAAGATCAGCTTGCGGCCATTGCCGCCGCAGGCTACGCGGATGATCTCGCCGTTCTTGATGCCCATCTTCTCGGCATCAGCCTCCAGCACATGCAGGTGGCGCTTGGCAATAATTACGCCTTCCTTCAACTCCACCTCACCGGCAGGCCCGATGAGCTTGCATGCGCCGGAGCCTTCCACATGGCCGCTCTCACGGACAGGAGCGTCAATGCCCAGGGCACGGGCGTCAGAGCCGGAGACCTCCACCTGATCTGCCTTGCGCACAGGACCCAGGATGGACACATTGGCCATTTCCTTCTTGGGACCCACCAAGGTAACGCGCTCGTTGCAGGCAAACTGTCCGGGATAGGACAGGTCCTTGCGCTTGGTAAGCTGATAACCGGCACCAAACAGCTTCTCAACAGTTTCCTGCGTCAGATGAATGTGACGGGCAGAAGTTTCAATCATGAATTTCATTTTGTCATTCCTCCTGTTTTGTATGATCCTCCGTTTTCGGTTCGTCCGAAACGGTTAAATCCTCTTTTTGCGTGGACAGGCGGATCTCCTCCACCTCTCCAATCATAAAATAATCTCTACTTTTGGCGGCAATGCGACCCGTAGCAGCCAAAATCTGTCCTTTTTTCCAATCCTGCAGGTATTTTTCCTCCGCACGGATACGCAGGCCAAAGCCGGTATCAATGTCGCCATTTTCATCCAAACCGGAATACATGAATTTAACCGTGACTCGGCGGCCGGCGTACTTGCTCTGCTGCCCGTGTACATACTCTGACTTCATCTGCTCGTAGGTCATAGGATAAATTTCCCCATCCGGCATATGGAAATACAGTGCACCGAACATCCGGCTCATGCGCTTGCGCCTGTTATTACTCCGGGATATAACCAGGGCACAAATAATGGCCAGGAAAATAAGCCCTACCTGGGCCTGCTTCATGAATATAGACACAATACACAGTGCAAATCCGGCCACCAGCAAAAGCAGATTCATCAGATCCTGCCGCTTCAGCACACTTATAATTTTCTTCATAAAAAAACTCCTTTTCGGCACTTTTTTCATGATACCACTTTCCCCTCCAATATGCAAGGGCTGAAAAGAAATGCTTGCTTTTTTGCAGGAATTTGGTACAATTATTTTGTATGAGTCAATGCCATTCAATAACCTATCCTAATATGAGGTGAAACAATGAGCGTAAAATTGGAGCTTTACCGCGTATTCAAGGAAGTCGCTGAGGCAGGTAATATCACCGCTGCGGCGCAGAATCTGTTTATCTCCCAATCGGCCGTAAGCCAATCCGTCAAGCAGCTGGAGTCAGATCTGCAGACCCGGCTCTTTGCCCGAAATTCCCGGGGCGTGTCCCTGACTCCGGATGGAAAAATGCTCTATGAGTATGTCCGCAGTGCCATGGGGCTACTGGAAACGGGTGAGGAAAAGCTGTCTCAGTCCCGGCAGCTGCAGGTGGGACACCTGACCATCGGCGCCAGCGACACCGTAACCAGCCAGTTCCTGCTGCCCTACCTGGATCGTTTCCACCGGCAGTATCCAGGCGTGCATATCCAGATCATCTCCGGCCGCAGCCACAAGGTGCTGGGCCTGCTGCAATCGGGCAAGGTGGACATCGCCTTTGCCAGCACGCCACAGGATGCATCTTCCCTGAGTACCTTCCGCTGCTTTGACACCCACTCTATCTTTGTGGCTGCGGCGGACTACGATTGTGACTTTGACCACGTCTATACCCTGGAGGAGATTGTTCGATTCCCGCTGATTCTGCTGGAGCGCAAGGCCTCCAGCCGCCTGTACCTGGATAAATTCTTCCTGCAGAACGGTTATCACCTGAACCCTGAGATTGAGCTGGGCGCCCGGAGTCTACTGGTAGACCTGGCGGCCATTGGCTTTGGCGTGGCCGGAGTAACGGAGGAATTCGTGAAAAACGACCTGGCCAGCGGAAAGCTGCAAAAGCTGCAAACAAGCTTCACTATCCCGCCCCGAAGCGTGGATCTGTGTGTGCTGCGGGATGTGCCCCAGACCACCGCAGCGCAGAAATTTATGCAGTTCGTGCAAGCGAATCTGTAAAAATCGGATTGCCACAGCCGGCGTGCAAGCCGGTCGCGGCAACGAAAAAGACAGATAAAAAGATCTATTGTGATACGTACCCCCATTACTGGTTGGCCAGTAATGGGGGTACTGTACGTATTATAAGCTCACTTATCTTTTTTCGGTATGCTATTGCAACGATCCCGTTATTTTAGCAATTACTCTACCGTCACGCCCCGCTCTGCGAAGCCCTTGACCATGAGATCCAGGTCCGGCTCAATGTGAAGCGGTTCCCCGGCAGACTTGATGGCATTAGCCACATCCTTCAGGCCGTTACCGGTGACCACAGACACCACCGTGGCATCCTTCTCAATAAGCCCCTCCTCACAGGCCTTCTTCAGGGCCGCCGCGCCAGTGACGCCCGCCGGCTCACCGAACACACCACAAGTACGACCCAACAGGCGCTGGGCCGCCAAAATCTCCTCGTCAGTGACACACACGGCGATACCATTGGATTCCCGAATGGCAGCCAGCGCCTTGTCTGCGTTCCGGGGCACACCCACGGAGATGGAGTCGGCAATGGTGTTCTCCTCCATGGGCTCCCAGGGCTTATTCTCCTGGATGGCCCGGTTGATAGGATAGCAGCCGTAGGATTGGGCAGAGATGAGCCGGGGCAGCTTGTCAATAAAGCCGATGGCGTACAGGTCCTTGAAGCCCTTCCACACGCCGGCGATGGTACATCCGTCGCCCACAGAGATAGCCAGATAATCAGGCATCTCCCAGTTCAGCTGCTCAGCGATCTCCAGAGCCACGGTCTTCTTACCCTCAGAGAGGTAGGGATTGATGGCAGCGTTGCGGTTGTACCAGCCGTATTTCTCAATGGCCTCGGCGGACATCTTGAAGGTCTCCTCGTAGTTGCCCTTGACGGAGATAACATTGGCGCCGAAGATCATCAGTTGGGCCACCTTTCCCTTTGGCGCGCGCTCGGGAACAAAAATATAGGTCTTAAAGCCCGCAGCGGCGGCATTACCCGCCAGGGAGGAGGCGGCATTGCCGGTGGAGGAGCAGGCGATGGTCTTGGCACCGGCCTCATAGGCCTTGGCCACGGCCATAGCGCTGGCCCGGTCCTTTAGTGACGCAGTGGGATTTTGACCGTCATCCTTTACCCACAGCTTCTTAATGCCCAGCATCTGGGCCAGCTTAGGCTCCTCATACAGGGGGCTCCAGCCCACCCGCAGGGGGGTATCGGGCGTAGTCTCCTCCACAGGCAGCAGCTCCCGGTAGCGCCACATGGAGCGGTTCTCACGCTTAGCCAGCTTCTCCTTGGTGAGGACGGACTTGATGTAATCGTAGTCATATACGATGTCCAGAATACCGCCGCATTCGCAGTTGGTCAGGTCGGGGGTGGCCTCGTAGGTCTTGCCGCAGCGGACACACTTGCCGTATTTTACATTTTTCATGGTTTTTACCTCATAACAATAATATTTTTCTAATCTTCTTCCCGCAGATTCTCCAGCGCCACGCGCACCGCCTCCACTACAAAGGCATTAAACGTACACTCCGTACCCTGGATGGCCTCCTCCACCTCCGCGATCACCGTATTGGGAAAGCGAATGGATTTCGTGGTGGAGCTGGGAGGGTTTGGTATTTTGAACTTCCGCATAGCCGGCACTCCTTGTCATTGTTATATGACAAATTGTACCCATGTTTTGCACTTCAATAAGTGTTGCATTTTGTGTTGCAAGCGTGTAAAATATACGCAAATCGGCGGGGCGTCGGGGACGCCGCCCCCTACACAAAGGAGGTGGACATTGTGGAGGATAAACAGACACCGGAGTTTCCCGCGTATTATACCGTTCTGTGCGCCCATGTGGCCAATGCCATTGACGCTATGGAACAGCACAATTATGGGGCCGCAAAAGAGCTATTAATCACAGGCATGCAGAACGCGGAGGAAATCATCTTGTCACAGAAAGAATAAAAATCGCAGGGGCAGGACGGCCGTCCCGCCCCTGCGGCGAATATGTGGGTATTTCTTACAGGTCCTTCAGCAGGCCGGTGGCCTCGTTGAACTCGTTGATGAGCTCGTCCAGATCCTTGGCCTGGGCATGAACGGCATCCCAGGTGCCCTTGGTGTCGTACCACTGGGCGTTCAGATCCTCCACAGTCATGCCCTGCTGCTCCACCCAAGTGTAGTACTTCAGGTTGTGGACGCGCTTGCGCTCGGCATAGCCCATCTCCATCATGTTGTCGGTCTTCAGGCCCAGCATATGCAGAGCGTGATCCATAGCGGCCTCATGCGCGTTATATGCGCCGTGCATCTCATTCAGCTCCTCAATGCGGGACTGATACATCACGGCGGAGTCGGTAAGCACAGTGCCCACCACGTCATTCTCGGTGAGCTCATAGTACTTGGCCATCTTAATGCAGCACAGCACGTTGGCAATGCCGGAGATGCCCAGCCAGCTCATCTTCTCCACCTGCTCGTCGCTCATGCCCAGCTCGTTCTTCATGTAGGCCTTGCCCTCTGCGGTGTTGAACAGGCGCAGCAGACGCTGGGAATCCTCATCGTCGATGGCGATGGCCATGTCGGTGTTCTTCACGTTGTGGATCCAGG
>ERZ857757.59-NODE-59-length-140290-cov-4.261126_pt1 | contig 140290 bp, 118 predicted proteins | sample MGYA00519764_ERZ857757 | MGnify/ENA primary metagenome ERZ857757 (study PRJEB31778, sample SAMEA3449359) | human gut metagenome | biome: human gut; feature: human-associated habitat; material: faeces | place: United Kingdom | collected 2010/2012 ...
TTTCTTTTTACATTTTTCCTTCTCTTGAAGCAGTAGTTCACGAGTTTTGCTTGTAAGTATATTAGTAATTATTGATATGTGACTTCTATTAATAGTAATCTCTGATTGTGGATTATAAAAAACATTCTCTATTTCAGCATTTAATGCATATGCCATCAATGAGGCATCAGCTTCATCAACCACCGCAATATAAAATTGTTTCTTGGGAATATTATACGCCTTTGGAGATGGATCGAAATCCGGATTTATAAAATGATAGCGATTGTCTTTATGATAATTTACCTGAAGTGCATCAATACTATCAACATTCTCTTCAATAATAGGATTCCCTCCGTAAAACCAATTTTTAACTGTTCCTTCTGACTTCCCCAACCAGCTAGCTAGCCACTTCATAGAAAGACCTCGGTCTCGAAGCCAAGCTCTGACATTCTGCTTATAGATGGCTTGAGGATCTTTTTCTTCATCCATAGATTTATATAGTGTGATTATATGTGATATGTCAAGCCATGTGCGAGTAATTTTTTCACATGCTAAAATATTTTGGTGGACTTTATGTGAGATTATATGATATCACATCACACATATGAGCAACATCAGCAATCTTACTGCTACGGAACTAGCACAGTCACTCCGAGTACATAAAAACACCGTTTCTATGTGGGCTCGCATGGGGATGCCCTGCATCTACATTGGCAGAGTCACGGAACCTCGCCGCGGAGCTCGCCCTCGTTACGATCTGGAAAAGGTGAAAGCCTGGCTGGAAGAACGGAGCAAGAAAAGAACTTCCGTGGCTTGAGTAAGCCTCTCGTCCGACATGCGGCCCATGTCGAAAACAACGAAGGCCACCTGCGCCAACAGGTGACCTTTAATAACGGGCGTGAGCCCAACTAACGTAAGTAAATGATTAATAATATCATCAACCACAAAACGCAAGGCGAAAATGCCTTGATGCCGCAGAACGGTGTTGTACCGTTCCAGAACGAAACCCTGAACTGCACGGTCCGCGCCGTGGTGAAGGACGGGGAACCCTGGTTTGTCGCAAAGGATGTTTGCGATGCGCTGGAAATTGGTAATGTATCCCAAGCCGTCAGCTACTTGGATGAAGATGAAAAGAGCAACATCATTACTAATGATATTGCTCAAAACGGAGGTCGCGCACCTCTCATCATCAATGAATCCGGACTTTACTCTCTAATTCTCCGCTCCCGCAAGCCGGAGGCGAAGAAGTTCAAGAAGTGGGTGACCGCTGAGGTCCTTCCCTCCATCCGGAAGCATGGTGTGTACGCCACCGGAGAGAAGCTGGAAGAAATGCTTGCCGACCCGGATACCATGATTCTGACGCTTCAGGCATTGAAAGCTGAACGGGAGAAGAGAAAAGCTCTTGAAGCAAAAGCTGCGGAAGATGCTCCCTATGCATATTTCGGACGATGCGTGGAAGTTTCCGAGGGCTGCATCCTGATTGGAGAATTTGCCAAGATTCTCGCTCAGAATGGAATGGAGACAGGACAAAACCGTTTGTTTGAGTATCTACGCAATGAAGGCATTATGGGGAGGCACGGCAATCGTCACAATGTTCCAGCCCAAGAGTATATTGAAGCTGGGTATTTCCGTCTCACTTACCGGGTTATTCAGCGTTCCGACGGTTCACAGCAGTCCAAACCGACACCGTATTTGACACCCCGCGGTCAAATATGGTTGATGAAGCGTTTGGGATTAACCATTGAGAATATACCTGCTGCCTAAGATTTTACATCTGGTGCGTGTATTCGAATTTGGCTCAACCAGCAAAAATTTCCCCGTTTCCTTTTGGAAACGGGGACTTGACCTGAGTTCTGCTGCCTCAATCTAAATCCAAGTTATGAAGACAACAACCCTACATCACCACAGAATCCTCAATGAGGATTATTCTCCCGCGTCTTCCAGCGCAGCACTACGGATGAACTCCTCAATAGTTTGCCCGCTGATTTGTGCGGCCTTGGAAATGAGTTTTAAATCATCTTCCGAAAGAGGAACCGCTACCGCTGCAACACCATTCAATATAGGGACAGAGGATGCTGTCTTGGCCGCTTCTTCTCCTTGCCTATTTATTTCTTTCCGGATTAGCTCAAGCTTGGCCGGAGGAATTATGCCTTTAGATCGAAACCAATCATCCACGGACGCCTTTTTAACAAAGCATTTCTGAGCCAACCATTCACGGCTTTTTTTATTTTTCTTTAGCCAAGATTTGATGAGTTCCTTTTCATTCTCCATGAGGAGAGTATGAGGAAAAATCCTCATTATGCAAGTAAAATATTTGATGCCTTTCCGCAAAAATAGATTGACTAGTGATGAAAAATCCTCAATATGGAAATATGAACGCGACAGAAAAACACGAAGAACGGATTTCCCTTCCCGCATCGGTCCTCCTCTTAGAGGAGGGAATCGCCCGGGGATTGGGAATAACGATAGGAGAACGCATGAGAGCCTTGGCAATAGCGAAAGCTCAAAGAGTGCTCACCTCGAAGAAGAACGTTGAACCCAAAAAGCCCGCAGCCTAATGGAAGAAGCCCTGATTGACGAATTTATCCGGCTCGGCTGGCACGAACTTTAATCTGCACTGTGACAATGAATTCACATGAAATGTTCCACCGGACAATCAGTCACGGCCCATATGCCGGGATGGTGGAAACAATTACAAATAAAAATTGTAAATTCGCGGTCCGGTGCTGTTGGTGCAGTTACCCCTCCGAAAGGGGTAACACTTACTACTCCGTTGTTACGGACAGTCATGGAGCATTGCATAGCCTTGATTTCCTGTGCGCTTCCTGTGCCCGTGAACACATCAATGGTATTCCGGACAGGGCAGGGAAGAGCCCCTATCAGTCCCTTGATCCCCGGAAGGAACTTCGCCTCCTGCAAGCCCGCAAGAATAGAGACAGGGCACGCCGGCACCAGGCCGTGACGCATCTGCTCTTTTGGCTGGTAATCGCTTTTGCCTGTGTGGCTGTGGCGGCCTTCATCGTCTGCGCCTCTTACACAATAACAAAAATCGTCTTAGGATAATGGACGCCAATGATCAACGTTTGATAGAAGGGTTGTTTGCCCGCATTGACCGCCTGGTTGCGATCATGGAAGGGAAATACTGCCCTGAAACAAGCGGTGAAACCTGGCTGCGTGCGGAAGAGCTTCTCAAACTGCCCCAGTTCCGGCATCGCAAGGGCCGCGTATGGCTCTATGAACTGGCGAAGACGTCACCGGATATCATGAAAAAGGACTGTCTGCCGCATCAAAAGCGGGGCGCCACCCTCTGGTGCGTGGAACGTATTTCCAAGGCCATGAAAGAGAATACCGCAAAAATCCTTTCTTTTGACGGTTTATCAAAACCGTCCCGCCCTCACGGCATGAGGAAACAATAACCATTAGAAAATACATAATACAATGATTACAAGCAATATTGATACTGCATCTAAACCTGTTCAGGCAAAGCCTTTTGATACAGGCGACAGGGTAATGTTAAATTCCCAGTTAATTATCACCATGCCTAACCGTGGAAGGACTTATCGTTTTTCTCCGGAAGATGAATTTGTCGTGGTGCGGCGCAAGGACGAGAGCAATTTCTACGTCGCCTTTATCAAGGCTCCCTGGCTGGGCGTCTTTGAGTTGAATGACGAAGGCTTCTCCTTGTGCGACGAAGACTAACGATTTCTTCACGCCTCTGTCCGGGGCGCGTCGATTGAACCTGATTAAATAATAATAGTTAATTGATAATAAATAAGATTATGATCGCTATGAATACGACTACAGCACTACTGGTAAACGCAGAACCCCTCTCCCGCGGCAACGGGAAAGGGGCGGATGTTGTGAATAATGGCAAGACGGCTAATCCTATCATTGCTCACAAGCCAGTAAGTACGACAGACGGGAAGCCCTGTCAACCGGCAAAGGCTGCCAGAACGGCCAAGAAGCCCGCCGCCCCCAGGAAGAAGCGGTACGATGAAGAGGATTTGATAGCCTTCGGAGAGAATGCTTTCATGCTCCGGGGCGCTGCAGAAGCCATTTTGGACATGTTCCATGCCTTGTTCTATGCCGATGACAACCAGGAAGAGGTTGTCAATGGCGTGAAGGGAGCCTTCGATGAGGCCGCCATTCTTCTGCAAAATGCAGCGAATGCGTTTGAAGAGAAGATTCCTTTCAAGGTTTTGGACAAGAGGCGGAAGACTTTTTTTGCCCTGACGGAAATAGATGAAAAAGACAGCGATGTTCTTGCCGCGATTACTGCTATCAATTCCGGTTTTATCCAGTGGGATGAAGGAAGTGTTTACGTGAAGGCGACACGTTGCGAAATGGCAACTCTTCTGCTTAACCGCGCATTGGAAAGCGCCAAGAAGTCCTTCTACCTTGCCGAAGACTCAACATCAAACCCCGCCCTTGCCGCAACGCTTGCTTCCATGAAAGGAGGGCACAGGTGATGAAGGTTGTTACCCTGAAGATTCCCATCTCACAATCTATTTATGATACCGCCAAATTTGCGGTGGAAGAAGGGGTGGCGAGAAGCGAAGAAGAGTTCCTGGCCCGCATTGCGCTCAAAGGAATTTTCTCTGATCTTTTTGAAGACGTGCAACCGCACTTGGACGACTATTTGGACGAGATGGTTAACAACGTCTATCCCGAGGAACTTGCCGGGGAAGAAAGGAGGACTGTATGACTTCTGAAGAGGGAACAGACGTTCTTCTGAAGGTTTACGAAAGTCTTTTCTTACAAGAAAGCAATCTGGTTAAGCTTCTGGAAAATCATTCGGGAGGCCTTATTGAACGAGACCGGATAATGTCCATCATGCGGAGACTGAAACGTTTACGTGCTGATACTTACGGTTTGGTTACGCAAAGGTGGCTTAATGCAAAACTTCATGGAAAGGAGGGGGGCGATGAAGCACCTTTATATTGACCAATCAGGCCGCGGCGTCCGTGCTGGAGTTGAAAATGAGGCAGTTTGCTTTCCTATGGAAACACCAGAACAGGAAGAACGCCGCTGCATTCAGGAGCTTTGCCGCATTAAGGGGGAATTGGGGCGTACAGGCCGCTACGGCGTGTATTTTGACCTTACAGGCCCGGAAATAGAGTTTTGGGTAGAAGAGTTCGGCAAGCCGGGCTTTCTGATCTGCATCAAACACCAGGACGCCGGCACGGTGCTGGATTACGTCCGCAAGAGGTGTGATGAACTACGTTTGATTGAACCATAGAACATGCCTAATAGAATCATCAGGGAAGGGTTTCTGACATCCGACAAGGTCGATAAGCTGAGTTGGGTGGAAGAGTGCTTCTATCATCGTCTTTTACTTGCTGTAGATGACTATGGACGGTATCACGCCGACCCTCCTCTACTGATCGGAAAGATAATGCCTCGCAAAATAGGCAATGTCAGTAACCAGGACATAGAAAAGTGGCTCACCGCTTGTGTGACCGCGGGTCTTGTAAGGGTGTACGGTGTCGAAGGGAAGCGTTATCTGGAGGTCTTGCAGTTCGACCAAAGGACCAGGGCGAAGAAGAGTAAGTTTCCTGCCCCTGATGAAGAAAAAACTGACGCTTGTCAGTCAAATGACGGACATGTGTCAGACATATGTCAGTCACGTGACCGTCATCCGCTCGCCTATACGGAGACGGAGTCGAATACGAATACGTATACGAAATCGGAAACGGAGACGGAGACGGAGACGGAGACGAAGGAAGCTGCGCCTGACGGCTCGCTTGCGGCTCCTTCTCGTTCTTCACTTCCTCTTCCTTCCTCACCGGAAGAGGTGGAAGCCTACCTGAAAAACGAGGTAGCCAGATGCCGCTTGAAGCTGCTCCCCAGGGACGTTTCGGAATGCGCCCTGCAATACTGGGCGGACCGGGGCGGCTCCGGCTGGGTGGACAAGTTCTCCTGCCCCATTGCCGATTGGAAAGCCAATGCCCTGGGCTACGCCCTGCGCTGGGCAAGAAATCTTGATGCCAAAGGGCAACTACCCGGAGAGGAAAGCGACCCCTTCGATCCAAAATTTAGAAAAAATATTTAACCCTCAAAAAGAGAAACCATCATGCATTTTACAGAAACACAACTCAACGCCGAAAAGACCGTTCTTGGCAACTGCATTGACGGCGCCGACAAGGTAGCCGCCCTGATCGAGCAAGGTTTCACGAAGGCTCATTTTGTCCTTCTGGCCCATCAGAAGGTCTGGAGCGCCTTTGAGACTCTGGCCAAGACTCCAGAAAAGGTCAATATCACCGACCTGATCCAGCACCTGGAAGCCGCCGGCGAGCTTGAATCCGTAGGAGGTCACGCCGGGCTTGTCGAGCTTTCAACCAGCTTTGCCTACCATTTCCAGTTCGAGCCCTCCGTGAAGATTCTGGTGGAAGCCAAGAAGAAGCGGGATGTGGAATCCCTGTTCATTTCCGGGCTGGAAAATCTTCAAAACCCAACCCTGAGCAAAGACGAAGTGCTGGCGGAAGCCGAAAAGGTGATGTCCTCCTTACGGGAAAGTTACGGAGTGGCCCAAGTGGCGCGTATGGCTGATGGCACACAGAAGGTGGTGGAAGGGTTGGAGTTTCGCATCAAGAATCCAGGACAGACCAAGGGGCTTCCTACCGGCTACCCCTCCCTGGACAGGATGCTGGACGGCTTACAGAACACGGCTATGGTGGTCATCGGAGCCCGGCCGGCCGTGGGGAAGACTTCCTTCATGACCAACATTCTGTACAATCTGGCCGCCGAAGGGGTGCCAGTAGGCATGTTCTCCCTGGAAATGTCCAAGGAGCAGTTGCTTGAACGCACGCTTTTTGGCATGTCCAAAATCAATGCGGCCAATCTGCGCCGAGGCATCAAGCTGACCAAGTGGCAGCAGGATGCTTTCACCAACGCGGTTCGCAAGGTAAGGAGCCTGCCTTTCTTCGTGGACGACCGGGGCGCCTTGAGGATTGACCAGATCCAGGCGACCGCCCGGCGCATGGTGGCGGACCACGGCGTGAGGTGCATCGGCGTGGATTACCTGCAGCTTGCCAATCCTACCGGACGCCAGGCGTCCCGGGAACGGGAGGTGTCGGAGATTTCCGCCGGCCTCAAAGCCCTGGCCAAGGAACTGAATATTCCGGTGATCGTGTTGGCCCAGTTGAACCGGGAAGCGGAGAAACGCGCCGGGAAGGAAGCCGGGGTTCCCCGTGTGTCCGATTTGAGGGATTCAGGGTCTATCGAACAGGACGCTGATCAGATATTGTTGCTCTACAGGCCTTACGTCATGGACAAAAACGCAGATCCGGCAGAGGCGAAAATCATCGTCGGCAAGAACCGCTTCGGGGAGATTGGTTACATTGACCTGAAATGGGACGCTGCCGCCACGACTTACAGGGAGGTTTAAAACATGATATCACTATTTAAGGTAGTGCTACAATTTGGGAAGCTTTTCAAGGGCTTGTGTAAACTCCTTGGCTCCAAAGTCGATGTATCCTTCATGGACTTCCCGGGAATCGTGCCCCACAATGGCTTGCACAAGAGCAGGGGGAACACCGGCGTCATGTAACATGGTTGTTGCCGTATAGCGGAGGCTGTGGAAGGACAATTCATTGACGTGGCGCCGCGTCTCTGTGCCGTTTCCTTCCTGCTTTTTGTATTTTTTGCCTGCAGCCAGAGGGTCTTTGGCAATAAGGCCACACTGGTACAGGATGTGGCTAAAGATATTTGACAGGCGTCCGGATCCCTTGCTTTCAAAAATATTCGCGCATTCAGGATGCAGGAAGTCCCCAGGAGCTTCTTTCTTCCGTTGCTGCAGGTGTTTTTTCAGCGCCGGAAAAATCGGAATCATCAGAGGCTTTCCCTTTTTCTGCGTGGTCATCCGGATAACGCCTCGTTTCTCGTCAACCTGGGACCACCGGAGCGTTGCCACGTCTCCCAATCTTTGACCGCCCGTATAGAGGCACGTTTTCACCATGGAGCGCCATTCCGGATTGCATGCGGCCATTACCTTTTCAAGCTCTTCCAATTCGAATTTCCGCCGTTTGACGGCTTTCCCCTTGTGAGGCTTGGTAATCGCCGTAAAGGGGTTGGTTTCAATAATTTTATAATCAACTGCCGCCTGGAACGCCGCGGAAACCAGCGTAAGAGCAATATTGGCGGTAGATGGTGAGACACGGGAAAGAAGATGGTTTTTGAAATCGTCCAGCATCAGAGGAGTAATGCGATCCAGAGGCAGGTTGATACGTTCTCCCATTGAGGCGCGAAATTTGTCAAAGGCTTGTTTGTAGTTCGCTATGGATGCGGGTTTAAGCCCATTGCGCGTAATGCGCCGCATGTGGTCATCAAGCCATAATTTGACAGAGGGCATTTCCATAGATTCTCCGGTCAATTCCGTGGACAATGCGGAAATGGCCCGGCGTAATTGATAGGCCGGCAGGTTTGCCCGCGCCGTTGATTCAAGGGCGTCCGCCAGGCGTTGTGCCTTGGTCATAGCCTGTTCCCTGGTCAGGACGTTCAGCTGCTTCCCCATGGACTCTGCGGCTTCTTTTACTTCCCTTGTTACCGTGGCGGGGGTATGCTTGATTTTGGTTGACAGCCGGACCAGTTTCCAGCCTGTAGCGGTTCTCACGCGGTATTGTGCGTACCAGTAAGGGCTGTTCGGCTTTTTATAGATGGAGGCCATGATTTAGTGGTATCAATAGTGTGCTCTTTTTGCAAGTTGTATCACCATGTTTCAAGATGTTTTTGTGTTTTCTGAAATTTCGTAAGAGCTTTGTTTAGAGTGGAATAAAATCAAAAAGGCCGTCTCCGGAGAGACAGCCTTTTTCTTGAAACTGGTAGGCCCGGAAAAACCATGGCGGCTCCCTGACACCCCCGGAACCATGGGGCAGTTCCACTGGATCCTGTACTCCTTTTTCTGGTGGCCGGAAGCAAAGAGGCTTCCCGCGTTCCGGGAGGAACTGGATGCGATTTCCCAGGGGCTGGCCCCGCTCCTCCAGCGCCATATCCGCGGCCAGCAATGGAAACTGTTCTTCTCCCGGGGCCATATTTTCCGGAAACGCCGGGACAAAATCAGGTGGCTGAAAAAATTGCTGTCCATTCTTGACGGCAGAAAACCGTAACCGGCTTCCCCCCTCTCCGGGAAACATGGGCAGCCTCCGCAGACGGCCGGAAAACCGGCGTACCCCGGAGACTGTTCCCGGCGGACCTTCAAACGCCCGTGACGAGCGCCTTTAATGCGGCGTGTGCGGTTCCAGCATCTGCTGGCGTTCCCGTTCCTTGTCCTTGGCCAGGCGGCGCGCCTCCTTGGTCAGGTACTGCTGCAAACGGAAGGCTTTCTGACCCTTTTTCCGGACGACATGTTCGGAAGTGCCGTCCGGCAGAATATTGCAGGCCTGGACATTGTCCCTGAAGCAGGCGTCCAGAATGGATTTCAGGCGGCGCGCCAGCTTCCCGTTGGTGACGGGCACCATAAGCTCCACCCTTTTATCCAGATTCCGGGTCATCCAGTCCGCACTGGCGATAAAAAGCTGGTGGTTGCCGCCGTGGTGGAAAAAGAAAATGCGCGCGTGCTCCAGATACCTGTCCACGATACTGACCACGCGGATTACCTTGCCGTTGGGCCGGGGGCCCGTTTTCAGGCAGCAAATGCCGCGCACGTTCAGTTCAATGTCCACCCCGGCGTCCGCGGCCCTGTACAGGGCGTCAATGATTTCCACGTCCTGGAGGCTGTTCATCTTGGCGGAAATGCGGGCGGGTTCCCCCTGCCGCGCGCGTTCCGCTTCCCCTTCAATAAGTTCAATAAGGCGCGCCTTCATCAACACCGGGGAGGGATACAGCTTTCGGAAGCGCATGAGCTTGGTGCGCCCCGTCACGGAATTGAAGAACTGGGAAGCGTCCGCTCCCAGCTGGTCGTCGCAGGTAAGGTAGGAAATATCCGTGTAAATCTTGGCAGTGGTCTCATTGTAGTTCCCCGTGCCGAAATGGCAGTAACGCCGCAGCATGCCCTGTTCCCGGCGGACCACCAGGCAAATCTTGGCATGGGTCTTCAACCCCTTGACGCCGTAAACAACCTGCACGCCGGAACGCTGAAGCTCCTCCGCCTTTTCCAGATTGCGGGCTTCGTCAAAACGGGCTTTCAGCTCCACCAGCGCCGTCACCTGCTTGCCGCTCTCCGCCGCTTTTTTCAGGGCGGCCACGATGCGGGAGTTCCTGGCGGTACGGTACAGCACCTGCTTGATGGCGATGACGTCCGGATCTTCCGCTGCCTCCTCCACCAGGCGCAGGACGGGTTCAAAACTTTCATAGGGATGATTGAGCAGAATGTCCCCGCCGGCAATGTTTTCAAAAATGCTAACGGCCGGATTCACGGAAGGGGACGGCTGCGGGGACCACTGCTCCACCTTCAACTGGTCATTGCCGGGGGCAAAAGCCATTTCCATGAAGTCGGAAAGCATCAGGGGGCCCTTGAGGTCATAAGTCTCCTCCTTCCCGGCGCCTACAATCTGCATGATCTTGTCATGCAGGGGGGCGGGCGCGGAGGACTCTATTTCCAGCCTCACGCATTCGGAAAATTTCCGGGCTACGAGCACTTCCTCCATCTCATCCGCCAGGTCCAGAGCGTCTTCCTCCTGCACGGCAATGTCCCCATTGCGCGTGACGCGGAACACCGCTGCGGAAAGAACGGTTTCACCGGGAAAAACGGTACCGATGCACTCCCGGACCAGGTCCTCCAGCATCACGTAGCGCTCCGCCTCTGCGGAAGGGACGGGAACGCGCCGCGGCAGGCCGTCCGGAAGGGCCACCACGGCGGAGCGCACCTCCCCGGTCTCATTGTCGCGCAGTTCCACGCCCATCAGCAGCTTGAGGGATGGCAGCGCGGGAGCTTCCGGAGCATCCATGTCCAGCGGCGTCAGAAGCGGGAATATCTGGTTGTTGAAATACTGCTCCAGCGTCAATTTCTGGGAAGTGCTGAGATCCTCCATCGCCAGGGGATTGATGCCGTTGATTTCCATCCACGGCAGAATTTCCTCATGGAACAGGCGGTATTGGTCCTCAATCATGCGGCCCACGCGGGAGCGGATGGCTTTCAGCTGGCGGGTGGGCGTCAGCCCGGAAATATCCTTCACGCGGGAACCGGAATGCCGCAGCATCTGAAGGCCGCCCACGCGCACCATGAAAAACTCATCCAGGTTGGAGGCGGTAATAGCCAGAAACTTCAGGCGTTCCAGGAGGGGAAGATCCGTTCTTACGGCCTGGTCCAGCACACGCTGGTTGAATTCCAGCCAGGAAAGTTCTCTGTTGATATATTCGTCAGACATGGGAAAAATGGAAAATGGAAGTTTTTTAAATCAGCTTACCGCTGGGGCGCCAGCACGACGTCATAACCGAAGATATCCGCAAACAGGTCGCCCTTCAGCCGCAGGGCCAGGTCTTCCACGGCGGTTTCACGCACGCCCTGAAGCTCCAGCTCCAGCATGCGCCCGCGGATGTGCGCCCGGACGCCGTTCACGCGCTGGGCATGGCCGCGTTCCAGGGCATCCGCCACGCGCAGGATGGCGGCCATCTTGGCTACGCGCATGCGGTCCCTCAATTCCAGCTCCCCGTACATGGGATCGGAATTGGCGGGAACCTCATGCCGGTGGTAGCGGGCCAGCAGGGCGATCGTTTCCACATCATCCCGGGAAAGGCCGAAGATTTCACTGTTGAGAATGATATACTGGGAATGGAGCTGGTGGTTCTGCTGGTTGATAAAAGACCCAACTTCATGCAGAATGGAGGCCACTTCCAGCAGCAGCCGGTCATGTTCGGAAAGGCGGTGCAGGTCCTGAAGCTGGTCAAACATTTCCATGCACAGGCGCGCCACATGCTCGCGGTGCCCTTTGTCCGCCTTGTACCTGTCCGCCAGAATCCCGGCGAAATGGAGAACCTCCGCCTCCAGATCCCCCGGATGCTGTTCCGCACGTATCAGGCTGCTTGAAAACTCCTCGTCATAACCGCTCGCGGGAATGATGACGTCATCCAGGTTCAGGCTGCGGGCAATCATTTCCGTCATCAAAACGGCGGGCAGCAGGGAGTCCACCCCGGCAAAATCCGCACCGTAAACATTCATGCGCTGTTCCAGAGTGGTGCGGGACATCCGCTCCGCCTCCGCTGCCAGGGAGGAACACGCCACCTTGCCTTCCGGCGTGGGGGCCAGGCGGTCCCGGAGCTGCTGCATTTCCTGGCCGATGACGATAAGGCCCGCCAGGCCCTTCACGCCCCCGTAATCCAGGCAAATCTGGTCCACCTGCCCGCGCATGTGCTCCCGCAGAATGGAAAGCTCCGCCACATCGTCTCCGTACTCGATTTCCCCGACGGCCTCCCCCGTGCGGTGCGTTCCCAGCCTGTAGCAGGAATAACGCACGATGCGCCCCTTCTGGAACAGAAGCACGCGGGTATTGCCCGGTCCCGTATGGACCACAAGCACTTTTTTCTTGCTGAACCCCGGATACTGGGCCAGAGCCTCCTGCACCTTCACGTAAATGAGGCGCGTCATCTTGCCGTCGTCAATGCGGCGCCCCCGCAAGCCGTGGGCCACGTGCATGCGGTTCACGAACACGTCCACATTATCCGCCTCGGAAATGATGTTGGAAATCATGAACCGGACGGAAAGCTTGCTGCCGGCTCCGTATTCCTTGAGAATTTCCAGATAGTCGCCGATGATTTGCACGCAGCGGTCCATGGTATGCCGGGAAATGCGGTGGAACCGGAAAATGTCACGCGCCATCGGAACGGGCTGCTGAAGGAAATCCAGCAGGCGAATCCTGTCCCGGACAGCCTCAGCCACCATCAGGCTCATGGAGCTCGGGCCCAGATAGATCACCGCCTGAGTTGATAATTCCGAATCCTGAACCTGCTCGCCTTGAATCATTGCCATACCATGTATTGTTTCCCGGCCGTGGAGCAAGAACGGCAACGTGACAAAAAAGCCGCTTCCGCCCCTTCCAGCAAAGGAAAGAATAAAGAATTTGCCTTTTGACGGCAAGAGATAAGCGCGGCTCCCTTCCCGTCCCGGCGGAACGGCTCTTCAAGACGGTTATTTCCCATAGGCCCCCAGCAGGGGAACCAGCCGCGGGGCAAATCTTTTCATGCAGAAAAAAAGCCCCGCCAGCACGGCGAAAATGACCGGAACCAGAAAGAGCCAGAGCATGTCCCAGGCCTCCCCCTTCCATGTAATCCAGCCGCTTTCACGCAGCAGGATGATGACGATGTAATGCGTTCCGAAAATGAAAAAACATGCCGGAGCCAGCTCCGCCACCCACCTGGCAGCGCGCGGAAACCATTCCGTGAACAGAATGGCCAGGGACATCAGCCCCAGCATGCCCAGGGCGATGAGCATGGAGTTGTGCTGGTCCCGGTGGCCTGCCAGCCACCAGGTAAGCGCAAGCGTGGCGACCAGGAAGGGCACCGCGTACCGGCGCACGGATTCCGTCAGGAACGGGAGGGAATACCGGGAAACATACATTCCCAGCAGGAAAAATCCCAGGCTGTTGGCGATGGGATAATCATGATCCGCCAGATCCAGCGCAAAATAGTTCAGGGACAGCATGACCATGCCCGCCCAGAGCAGATAGTCCCCCAAACGGTAAAGAAGGGGGGCCGCAGCGGTATAGATGATGATATCGCGCAGAAACCACATGGGAGCGTCCACCGGATGCCCGGCAATGCCCAGGCAGCGGCCGAACGCCGCGAGAGCAGGCCAGAACCCGGCTCCCTTTTCCCCTCCCAGCCATTCATACATAGGCCGGTAGGACGCGTAATATTCGTGCAGGGGGGACCAGCCGATCAGAACGGCCGCAGCCAGTCCCCACACCAGGTACGGACGAAGAAGAAACCAGCTCCGCCGCCAGAGGAAAAGGCTCCCGCCATCCAGAGGGCCAAAAGACCCTCTTCCCACAAAATAGCCCGCCGCCAGCAGAAAAAAGGGCGTGCGCGCCGCCAGGAACTCCGCCCATATCCACCGGTACAGCTCCGCCGAATAGAAAGCCATGTGATTCGCAATAATCAGGATGCAGGCGGCCACGCGGGCCACATCCACCCACACCATCCGGCGGGCGGCGGTCTTCTCCAGAATCACGGGAACGGAGGCTTCCGGCGGCGTCATTCCCTGGAGAGGCTGAAGTTACAAAGGAGCAATGCCGAGCTGCTCCGGCAACGCGATGCGGGGGCGGTCCGTCACAATCAGGGGCGCGCCGTCCGTTACGATAACCGTGTGCTCAAAGTGGGCGGAAGGCTTGCCGTCCGCCGTGACGACCGTCCAGCCGTCATCCAGAATTTTAACGGAAGGCCTGCCCGCATTCACCATCGGCTCAATGGCCAGGGCCATCCCCTTTTTCAGGCGCGGAAGCTTGTAATGGGGGCGGTAATTGGGAATCTGGGGTTCTTCATGCAGGTGGCGGCCTATGCCATGCCCCACAAAATCCCGAACCACAGTAAAACCGCGGGGACGCACGAAGCCCTCCACCGCCGCGCAGACGTCCGCCAGCAAGGCGCCCGGCCTTACCAGTTCAATGGCGCGGAACAGGGATTCCTCCGTCACGGCCAGCAGCCGCAGTTTTTCCGGATCCACCATGCCCACCGGAACGGTCATGGCGTTGTCTCCATGCCAGCCGTCCACAATGGCGCCCACGTCCAGGCTCACAATGTCCCCGTTCTGGATGCGGCGGGGGCCGCCGCTGCCGTGCACCACCTCTTCATTGATGGAAATGCAGAGCTGGCCGGGAAACCCGCGGTACCGGTAAAAGGAATTGCCTACCTTGTGCTTTTTAAAAATTTCACGCGCGATATCATCTATTTCCCGCGTGGTGCGTCCCACCTGGACTTCGGCCCCGATCTCCATCAAGATTTCCGCCGTTACAGCCCCGGCTTTCTGCATCTTGGCTACCTCGCCGGGAGACTTGATGTGGATTCGTTCTGCCATGGGATTATTCTTTCTATTGCCGGTACTCTTCCAGCTTGCGGGCCAGATCCCGGGAAACATCGGCAGGTTCCCGTTCTTCGGACACCGTCATTTTAACGACCAGGCCGCGGGCCTCGTAGTACCTGGCTACGGGCAGCGTCATGGCTTCAAAATCCTTCCAGCGGCGGGCGAAAGCTTCCATGTTGTCATCCTTGCGGGAAACCATTTTCCCTCCGCACTTGGAACATTCCTCTTCCGGCGTCTGCACCACGTAACCGCATGTGGAACATTCCCGGCGGCGCATGATGCGCTGTTCAATGAGTTCCCTGGACACATCCATCCAGACGACTACATCCACGGAGGTTCCCCGCTGGTTTAGAAAATGGTCCAGCGCTTCCGCCTGCGCAACCGTGCGGGGATAGCCGTCCAGCAGCCACGCGCCATGGTCCATCTCCGACAGCCAGCCGCGCACCATGTCATTGACAATTTCGTCCGGAACCAGCATGGCCCTGTCCATATAGCTCAAGGCTTTCCGGCCCAGTTCCGTGCAGGATTCCACTTCCCTCCGCAACAGGGAGCCGGTGCTCAGGGAGTGAAGGCCGAAGGTATCAGCCAAAAACCGGCCCTGGGTCCCTTTGCCGGATGCGGGAGCCCCAACCAGAATGAAATGCTTGAGTTCCTTCATATCTTTACTTTCAGTAAAAAAGGGGGCTTACTGCATGGCGTTGTAGGCGATGGCTCCGGCCAGCACAAGCAGGGCGATAACAATCCACATGACGGTAACGGTGCGGCTGCCCGCGGCGGCGCCGGTACCTTGGATGTGCCCGTATTTGCCCTTGAGCTTGCCTTTTTTCAGGAAGCCGTCGTAATTGCGGGAAAGAAGGGTCGTTTCCACCTGGCGCATCATGTCAAGCAGTACGCCCACCAGAATGAGAAGGCTGGTGCCTCCGAAGAACTGGGTAACCAGGTAGGGGATATTGCCCCCGATATTCAGCAGGGAAGGCAGGAAGTAAATGAGGGTCAGGAATGCGGACCCGGCAAAGGTCAACCTTTGCATGGTCTGGTCCAAGAAGAGGGCGGTGGGGGGGCCGGGACGGATGCCGGGAATATAGCCGCCGTTGCGCTTCAGGTCTTCCGCGATCTGGGAGGGCTGGAACATGGTCGCCACCCAGAAGTAGGAGAAGAAGAAAATCATGAGGCCGGAAATAATGTAATAGCCGGAAGAAGCGGGATTCAGCCAGTCATTCATCTTGGTCGCGATCCACTGCAGCGTAGTGTTGTAGTGGGCGATCTGGGAGAAGAGAACCTGCGGAAGGGAGAGGATGGCCGTAGCGAAAATGACGGGCATCACGCCGGAGTAGTTAAGCTTGAGAGGCAGGTACTGCGTGGCACCGTTGAACATTTTATTGCCCATGACCCGTTTGGCGTACTGCACGGGAATGCGCCGCTGGGCCTGCGTCACCGTCACGACGAGCGCCACCACGACAATCAGGAAGGCAATCAGGGCCACGAGCAGCATGGCTCCCATGGGGACAACCGCGCCGTCCTTGTACACCAGGGTTTTCCAGGCCAGGGTGACTGCACCCGGAAGGGCGTGAATAATGTTGACGGAAATGATGAGGGAAACGCCGTTGCCGACGCCGCGTTCCGTAATCTGGTCGCCTATCCACATCAGGAACATGGTACCCGCCACCATAATGAGCACCGTCATGAGGGCGAACTGGATGCCGGGGTCAATGACAAGCTGGCAGTCCGCGGGAATGTTGAGACCCACGGCCTGCAGGCGTTCCGGGTGTTCCAGCGTGCCGACCAGGAACCAGCCCTGCACAAGGGCAATGACGATGGCGATGGCGCGCGTCCACTTGGTCATTTTCTGGCGGCCGCCTTCTTCCCGCACCATCTTGGCCCACTGAGGAACCACCGCGGAAAGGAGCTGGGTCATGATGGAAGCGGAAATGTAGGGCATGATGCCCAGAGCAAAAATGCCGCACTGCTGGAGGCCGCCGCCGGAGAAAATGGTCAGCACGGTAGCCAGACCCGCTCCGGGACCGCTGGCGTTCGCGGAGGCTTCAATCACTTTCTGCAGCTCCATGACGTCAATGCCCGGCAGGGGAATCTGTACCCCCAGGCGGACGACGACAATCATCGCCAGTGTGAACAAAATCCGGCGCCTGAGCTCCGGTACTTTCATGGAGTTTGCAAATGCGGATATCATGGTCCTGTAATATAAAAGTTGGCGCGCAGCTTGGCTTGCATGTCGCGGCGGTTTGCACCCGGGGCATCCATGGGAACCGCAACAGTAAACACAATGATGCGAACCGGGTCAAGCTGCATGACCCGGTTCGCCAAATGTGATTAGGCTTCGCTAAGCACGGTGACGGTGCCACCGGCCTGGGTCACCTTCTCGCGGGCGCTGGCGCTCACGAAGTCCACGACTACGTTCAGGTTCTTGGTCAGGGTGCCGTTGCCAAGAAGCTTCACGGCATCGCAGGGACCTTGGACGAGCTTGGCCGCACGCAGGGTGTTTTCATCAACCGTAGCACCGGCTTCAAACACGCGTTCAAGCTGGGAGAGGTTGACGATAAGGATTTTATCCTGGAAGCGGGTGTTGTTGAACCCCTTCTTGGGCAGACGGCGGTGAAGAGGCATCTGGCCGCCTTCAAAACCCGGCCGGATCGTGCCGCCGGAACGGGCCTTCTGGCCTTTGTTGCCTTTGCCGCAGGTCTTGCCGAGACCGGAGCTTTCCCCGTTGCCGAGGCGCTTCTTGCGGTGCTTGGCTCCGGGATTGGGCTTAATCGTATGAAGCTGTAACATGTTATTTACAATGGTTGGATTTCTTGGAGGCGGCGGCGCCGGGCTGCCGCCTCCGGATCAGATTAGATGGCCTTTTCCTTCTTCTTGCCGCGGTCGGCAAGAACCTGGTCGCTCGTGCGCAGGGAAGCGAGAGCCTGCAGGGTAGCCTTCACCACGTTGGCGTGGTTGGAGGAACCGAGGGATTTGGCAACAATGTCACGCACGCCCGCTGCTTCCAGCACGGCGCGGATGGTGTTGCCGGCAATCAGGCCGGTACCGGGGGAGGCGGGCTTCAGGAGCACCTTGCCGCCACCGAATTCGGAGTAGACTTCATGCGGAATCGTGCCGTTGGCGATGGAGACCGGGCGAAGCTGGCGCTTGGCGGCTTCCGTAGCCTTGCGGATGGCGTCTGCCACTTCATTAGCCTTGCCGAAGCCGAAGCCTACGCGGCCTTCCATGTCTCCGCTCACGACGAGGGCGGAGAAGGAGAAGCGACGGCCACCCTTGACGACCTTGGCGCAACGGTTGATGAACACAACCTTTTCAGCGAGCTGGGGGCCTTCTTCCACGGGAGCTTCAGCCTGAGGGCCACGGCGTCCGTCACGGCGGGGTCCACGGGGACCGCGGCCATTCTGGCCGTCACGGCGGGGTCCGCGGGATCCGCGGCCGCCCGTTGCGGGTTGCTGCGCTTGAGCGGGAGCGGCGGCTTCCGTAGCAGGAGCAGTGTTTTCCGTTTCGTTATTCATTTAAGGAATCTTTCAATTAGAATTTCAAACCAGTTTCGCGGGCGGCATCGGCCAGGGCCTTCACCTTGCCGCAGAACTTGAATCCACCGCGGTCGAAAACGACTTCAGTGACATTGGCGGCCTTCGCGCGTTCGCCGATCAGATTGCCCACCTTGGTAGCGGTAGCGCAGTTGGCGAGTTTGGAAGGATCGGCGATGGAAGCATCGGCCGTGGAAGCGGAGCAGATAGTCCTGCCCACCGTATCGTCGATGATCTGGGCATAGACGTGGCGGTTGGAGAAATAGACAGCCAGGCGGGGACGGGAAGCCGTTCCGGAAACCTTTCTGCGGATGCGGCGGCGAACCTTGGCGCGGATGGCTTTGCGATTGATAGTACTCATCGTGTATAAATATGTTGTAATAGTTATTACCTGAATTACTTACCGACGCTCTTGCCTTCCTTGCGGCGGATAACTTCACCGACGAAACGCACACCCTTGCCCTTGTAGGGTTCCGGGGGATAGTACGCACGGACTTCAGCGGCAAACTGGCCTACGACCTGCTTGTCGATGCCTTCGACCGTCACTTTCGTGTTTTCAGTCACGGTTACCTTGAGACCTTCCGGGATTACCTGGTTGATCGGATGGGACTTGCCCAGGTTCAGATCCAGAATGTTGCCCTTGACGGCGGCACGGAAACCGACGCCGACGATTTCAAGGTTCTTGACGAAGCCTTCGGAAACACCGATGACCATGTTGTTCAACAGGGAACGGTTCGTACCGTGCAGGGCGCGAAGCTGGCGGCTTTCGCCGGCGCGGTCAACAGAGAGCTGATTGCCTTCAACGGTAGCGGTAATGCCTTCCGGAAGCGTCCAGGAAAGCTTGCCTTTGGGGCCTTCCACCTGAACGGAAGAGCCGTTAACCTTTACCGTTACCTTGTCCGGCAATGTGATGGATTTTTTACCAACTCGGGACATATGTTTAGGAAATGTTAATGGTTACCATACAAGGGCGAGAAGTTCGCCGCCGATGCTCTGCTTGCGCGCCTGCGCACCGGTCATCACACCGCGGGAGGTGGAGACGATGGCAATGCCAAGCCCGCTGAGAACGCGGGGAATGTCCTCGGAAGAAACGTACTGGCGGCGGCCCGGCTTGGAGCTGCGCTTCACATCGGTAACGACCGGCTTGCCCTGCGGGGTAAACTTGATCTTCACCTTGATTTGCTTCTTGGAGCCTTCTCCGGTCACTTCATAGTTCCAGATGTAGCCTTCTTCCTGCAGAATCCGGGCGATTTCCACCTTGATGTTGGAGCAGGGAGCGGTAAATTCCTCGTTGCCGGCCAGGCTGGCGTTTTTCAGGCGGGTGAGGAAGTCGGAAATGGGATCACTTAATACGGCCATGGTAAGAAATAGTTAGGCGTTGGCGGTTTGGGTTTCTTCGGCCTTCTTCGGTTCGCGCATGGGGACGCCCAGAGCGCGAAGCAGGTCGCGGCCTTCATCGTCCGTAGGAGCGGAAGTCACGAAAATGATATCGAAGCCGATCTGACGCTTGATCTGGTCAAGTTCGATTTCGGGGAAGATGGACTGGTCGGAGATGCCGACGGCATAGTTTCCGTTGCCGTCAAAGGACTTGTAGGGAAGACCGCGGAAGTCGCGAATGTTCGGAGCCGTAATATTGATGAAGCGGTCCAGGAATTCCCACATGCGGGCGCCGCGCAGCGTTACGCGGGCTCCCAGAGGTTCGCCTTCACGCACCTTGAAGTTGGCCACGCTCTTGCGGGCATAGGTGACGGAGGGCTTTTGTCCGGTGATTTTGGCGATTTCATTAACGGCATCTTCCACGGCCTGCTTGCGGTCCGGGTGCTTGCCCATGCAGGAGGTGACAACAATCTTCTCCAGGCGGGGAATCTGATGCACGTTCTTGTATGCATGCTTCGCTTGAAGGCCGGGAACGACCTTTTCACGGTAGTATGTTTGCAGTGTTGGTGTACTCATTGTTTTAGCGGGTCAGCTCTTTATTAATGATTGATATGGCTTAAGCGCAGGGTCAGACCGGATGGCCTAGCCTACTTTTTTCACGTTGGAGATGTGAATCGGGCCGTTGATTTCCTGAATGCCGCCTTCCGGGTTCTGTTCGGTCGGGCGCACAGCCTTTTTCAGGGTGCGGGCGCCTTCTACGATGACAGTACCTTTGGAAGCATTCACGGCGAGAACGGTGCCGCGCTTGCCCTTGTGGTTACGTCCGGCGATGATTTCCACTTCATCACCTTTTTTCACGTGGGTCTTCATATATGACTATTTCTTACGCGTTTATGCGATTAAGATCTACCACCCCCTTGGTGGCAGGGCAGGAAGAGTATTATAGGATAGGCCTTTTCGTCAAGCCCGCATCCTAAAAAAAATCGTTTTACCGCCCCTGCGCCAATGCGGAACGATAAATGGGAAACCGTTCCCGGATGCAGGAATTCCGTAGTGAGGGGGTAGCCCGCCGGAGGTCGGGCTTCCGCAACGGCCTATTCATCGTCCGAGGGGATTTCCGCCCCCTGCCACCGCAGCTTGGCCCTCAGCAGGGCGCCGAAATTCTGCTTCCGGAGATGAACCAGGGAAAGCGTTTCCGGCGCCTTCCGGATTACCAGGCTTTCTCCCACTTCGATGGGATAGGCGGAACGGCCGTCCAGGGAATAGACCATGGAGTCAAAGCGGCCGCGGCGCTCGCGGGGCCGCAGGCGTATGGTCATGTTGTCAGGAAGCACCACGGAACGATTGGTCAGGCTGTGCGGGCAGATGGGGGTGACGCATACGACACGGGACATGGGCCAGACCAGAGGCCCCCCGGCGGAAAGGGAGTATGCCGTGGAGCCGGTGGGGGTGGAAACCAGAACGCCGTCCGCATGGTAGCGGTTCAGCAATTCTCCGTCTATCTCCGCATCCAGGTCCACCATCTTGCCGGACTGGGCGCGGATCAGGGAAACTTCATTCAAGGCCAGCTTGCGCGGAGGTGCCGCAACGCCGTCTTCCCCCACCCGGACCACTTCAAGCATGGAACGTTCATCCGTCAGGTAGGAACCTTCCTGAAGGGCATACGCCAGAAGCGGCAGTTCCTGCACGGAACAGGTGGTCATGAACCCCAGCCGGCCCAGGTTCACTCCCGCCAGGGGAACGCGGTGCATGGCCGCCAGGGAAGAGACGGTCAGCATGGTACCGTCCCCTCCGAAGGTCACCAGCATGCCGCACCGTCCGATAGCCCGTTCCAGAGCATCCGGCGTTTCAATGACGCAGGAGCCCAGCCCGTGGCGGGAAAGTTCCCGGCGCATGATGCGCAACGCTTCCCCCAGTCCCGGTTTTTCCGCCAGAGCGACCAGGCCGATTACCTTGGAAGGATTCATGCGGGAGATCATACTGCATTTTTCCGGGCCACTCAACTGGTAAACCGCAACCGGGAAAAGATTGTTCCGCCCTGCTCTATTCCTTAAATTTCAACTCTTGTTCCTTTTTTGTTATACAAAATCATCAATATGTGTTAAACGTAAAAAGCGTGAAATGGTTCCTCCCCGTCCTGTTGCTTTTTCTGATGCCGGGCTGCTCCACTACGGAGAAGTGCGCTCAGAAAACGGAGCCATCCGTTCAGGAGGCAGAGGCGCATGTCAAAAATGCGCCCTACCGGGTGCGTGGAAAAAGGTATACTCCCATGAGCGTGGCGGATGCCCTGCAATACCATGAGACCGGCTATGCCTCCTGGTATGGCGGCAAAGCGCGCCGCCTGAAGACATCTTCCGGAGAATACATCAATCCCCAGCGTTCCATGACGGCGGCCCACAAAACCCTGCCGATGCCGTGCAAGGTGAAAGTCACCTGCCTGGAAACCGGCAAATCAACTGTCGTCAGGATCAACAACCGCGGGCCTTTTCACAGCAACCGCCTGATAGACCTCACCACCGCCGCCGCAAGCCGCATCGGTCTGCATAGACGCGGCGTATCCAGGGTCCGTCTGGAAGTCATCTCCGTGGGTGACGGCCCGCATGAGGTTTCCGCCCGTTAATCCCATCTCATCCTTTTCCGTATATTTATCATTTTACCCTGCATGATTCCGCTCCGCATTGTTCTTGCCTCCCTGGCATGCCTGTACCCGTTCTCTCTGGCTCAGGAGCCTAAATCGGATCCCGATAAAACGCTGATTATCATTTCTACCAGCGATATCCACGGCAATCTGGACAATTTCCCAAGACTGGCCACACTGGTAAAGCAATACCGCGCTAAATATCCGCACGTGCTGCTGGTGGATTCAGGTGATTATTTCATAGGCAATCCCTATGTGGACGACTGTGAAAAACGGGGCGAACCCCTTACTATCCTGATGAACAAGCTGGGGTATGATGTAGTGACCATCGGAAACCATGATCTGGATTACGGGCAGGAGGCCCTGCGCGACCATATCAAGGGAATGCCCTCCACCAAGTTTGTCATTACCAACGCCAGCCTTTCCCCAACTCTGGAAAACTGTTTTTCTCCGTATGTCAGCATCCCGATTAAAGGAACGTCCATTTCCGTAGGGGTCATAGGACTGGCAGACCTTCAAACCACGGATGTGAGGAGGATGACCGGCATCTCATGGAAGCTGCCGGATGAAGAAGACTACAAGGGAATCACGGACAGGTTCCGGCTCCACCATAATACCATCAACGTCATCCTCAGCCATCTGGGATACGGCAATGATCTGAAAATGATGAAGTATTCTCCGAATATCGACGTCATTCTTGGAGGCCATACCCATGTCATGCTGCCCAGCGGTCATCTCAGAACCGGAACCCTGCTCAGCCACACGGGACATAGCCTGAGCCATGTAGGCGTTACGGAAATCATTTTCTCCACGGAACATCCCGTCTCCATCCTTTCCAAATCAACCAGGGCCGTTTCTTTGAATGAGGAAATTCCCGATGACCCGGAAGTAAAGGAAATTGTCCGCCGATTTTCCGGAAATCCGCTTTTCAACCAGCAAGTGGGCGTCGCCGGAGAAGAAATCACGCACGTCACCATAGGCACCCTTTTCTGCAAGGCCATTCAGCAGGCCTCCCATTCGGATATTGCCATTTACAACCGCGGCGGAGTACGGTCCAAAAACCATCTTAACAAAGGACCCGTTACCATCAGGGACATTTACGAGCTGGAACCCTTCCGGGAAAAGATCGTCACCTGCTCCATGAGTAAAGCGGACATTGAACAACTGATCCTGTCCAAATTCATGTCTCCGACCGATGACGAAGGAGGCGTTCTGGAAGTGTACTGCTCCGGATTCTCCTACCAGATCATGGACGGTGTTACGCCCAGCATTACCAGCACCTTGAAAAACGGGGTCATTTACACTGTTGCGATGGGAGACTACCTGTGCAGCAATTTCATATTTCCCCAACGGGGGAACGGCAAACCGACGGGAATAGATGTCCGCAAAGCCCTGATTGATTACCTGAAACAAATCAAGGAGCTGCTCAATCCTCCGCCGTCCAAGCTGCCTATCATCAAAGATACGACGTTCGCCCTGTGAACTACGGCTGCAAGCACACGCTACATTCCCGCCAGCCATGCAGCCGGATCCCTATCATGCAGTACCGGAAGAGAAACGGAATATCAATGGTTTCCGCATCCTCCCCTCCGGTGCTTTGGTGACGGACACACCGCCTTTCGACCGTCTGTTTGAAGAAGGAACCGGAAACGGGCTGTATGCCCTGGCGGTATCCAACTGGGAAACCGTTCCGGATCCGGGCGCCTTCTTTATCAAGAACATGGCGCGCCAGGCGCTTACCCGCATGGCGCACGCTGCCGCAGAAAGGCCGGACGAGGTGGATACCGTTCTGGACCACCTGCTGGCCTCCGCTACGGAAAAAGCCTTTCTGGCGGAGCAATTTCCCCCCGTACCGGGCGCGGAATATGCCACTCCGGACATCATTGCCGGATGGTTTGAAGATTTGCGGAAGGCAATAGCAAAGGAAATCCGCGTCCGAGGCATTACCCCCGCCGAATGGTTGAACAGCCTGGGCGCGCCCTGGAACCAGATAGGCAAGGTATTTTTCCACCTCGCGGAAAACCGGGATGACGCCACAGGCTCCCGCCCCTTTGCTTTCATGGCTACCTTTGCGCATCAAAGCGCTGCGGACAACCAGGTACGCCACCTCCCCCTTGCCACCGCCCTGAAACTTCATGAAGGGAATTACACCGCCCTGCTGGCCTTACTCCAGCCTTTAAAAGAAGCGGCACGCGAAAGCCCCCTGCTGAAGCGCCTGCTGGATAACGGGAAAATTTATACGCCGATGGCCTGGAGCGCTCCGGAGGCCCGGGATTTTCTGCAGGACACGCCGGTCTACGAACGCGCAGGCATCATTGTGCGCATGGTGAATCTATGGAAAAAAACCCCTCCCAAACTACAGGTAAAAGTTACGGCAGACGCATCCGGAAGTGAAACAACGGTCCATTCTTCCGGGCTTTCCGTCCGCAGGCTGCTGAAATTTTCCGTATCCGCCACTCTGGGAGGCAAAGACCTGACCCCGGAGGAGCTGGGGGAACTGCTCAGCAACGGAGACGGCCTGATCCGCTTCAAGGGGGAATGGGTGTGTGTGGACGCCCGGAAGGTCCGGGACTTAATGGACCGGTGGACTCAAGCGGCACGTATGATGAGCTCCCTCGGCATCCCTCTGGTCCAGGGTCTGAGAATGCTGGTTAACGGCCCTTCCGGCCAGCTTGTACAGATTCCGGAACCGGACGAAGACTGTGTCATGGAACCGGGACAAAACCTCCGGCAGACCCTGGACATCCTGGCGGGGAAAGTCCCAGTCTCCATACCGGAGCTTCCTTCCCGGCTGGACGCCCTGATGCGCCCTTACCAGAAAGAAGGGTTCTCTTTCCTTTACCGGATTACGGAACGGGGTTTCGGCGCCTGCCTGGCTGATGATATGGGGCTGGGAAAAACCCTTCAGGCTATTGCGTGGCTGGACGCATTGCGGAGAAAAGGCCGGCTGGAGAGCCTGCCGGCTCTGATTGTGGCTCCGGCCTCCCTCCTGTCCAACTGGAAAGAGGAAGCGCAACGCTTCGCTCCGGAGCTTATCCTGCGCATCATGCACCCTTCCTCCCCGGACCCGTGGCAGCCGGAAAATACCCTGCGCCGGAAAGACTGCCACGCCGTCATCACTACGTATGGCATGGCTGCACGCACGTCCGCCCTGGCCGACCTGCATTTCCCGGCCATTATTCTGGATGAAGCCCAGGCTATTAAAAACGCAGGCTCCGCCCGTTCCCGCGCCATCCGTTCCCTGCATGGGGAACGACGCATAGCCCTGTCCGGCACGCCGGTGGAAAATAACCTGAATGAACTCTGGAGCCTGATGGAATTTCTGAATCCGGGGCTGCTGGGCAGCAGAAAAAGCTTCGAATCCTTCACCCGTTCCCTGGAACGCGGTTATGCCCCGCTGCGACGCCTGGTGCGCCCCTTCATCCTGCGCAGAATGAAAACGGATCCGGCGCTGGTTCCCGACCTGCCGGACAAAATGGAAATACCGGCCTATTGCTCCCTCACGCCGGAACAGGCCGCCTTGTACCAAGCACAGATAGACATGCTATATGCCGTACTGGACGAACCGGACCCAGCTGCCCGCCTGCTGCTGATTTTACCCATTCTGGCACGCCTCAAGCAGATCTGCAACCACCCCGCCCAGTTCCAGGGCACGGACGATTATGCGCCGGAACGCTCCGGAAAGTTCCGGCGGCTTCAGGAACTGTGCGCCTCCATTGCCGCCAGGCAGGAAAAAACCATTCTCTTTACCCAGTTCCGCTCCATCATTCCCCATCTGCACGATCTCCTGTCCGGAGTCTTCGGCCGTTCCGGGCTTACCCTGCACGGGGGAACGCCTATTCCGGAACGCCAGAACATCGTCACCGCCTTCCAGAAGGAATCCGGCCCTCCCTTCTGCATCCTGTCCCTGAAAGCCGCCGGAACCGGCCTGACGCTGACCCAGGCATCCCACGTCATCCATGTGGACCGCTGGTGGAACCCCGCTGTAGAAAACCAGGCCACGGACCGGGCCTACCGCATCGGGCAGCACCGGAACGTACTCGTGCACCGCCTGATCTGCCGGGGCACCATTGAGGACCGCATTGACGCCATGCTCAAGGACAAGCGCCGCATGGCGGACGACCTGTTCTCCGGAGGCCCCGAACAATGGCTCATGAACATGAGCGCGGAAGAATTAAACAATCTGTTTTCCGGCAGTCCCTGCTGAGCACCCTGCGTAAGAACGGATTCTTTCCTGAACTCTCCGGAAGAGGGCAGCGCCCCTTCATCCCCGGTGTTATTCATGAAACCACGGCCAGCGGCATGGTGGTTTTCCAGTCTCCGCGGGTAAAATCCGGAAATTCCACAGGCATCCCGCCCTGGGCGATGGAACGGGCTGTCAACGGCAGCAGGGAAGACCAGGAAGCTCCTTCGTAAACGTTCTGATCCATTGGTTCTCCGTTCCGGAGGCATTCCACGATGCGGGAAAGCATCACAAAGTCCATACCGCCGTGACCGCCCATTTTCGTGGCCAGCTCCCCGATGCGTTTCCAGAGGGGATGATCGTATTTTTCATAAATAGCGGCCAGTTTTTCCCTGCCTTCAATCCATTCATGATAATTGCCGTTGCCCAGCTTTTCACCCGCCACGCGGGTTGGGAAACCAGCCAGCGTGCCCTCCGTTCCCTGGATCAGGTTGGCGCGGGAGTAAGGCCGGGGGGACGTCTCATCCAGCTGGACAAGAATGGTCCGCCCCAGCTGCGTCTTGACAACAGCCGTATTCATGTCACCGCAGATGAATGGAGTATTGTTCCAGCGGTGATCGGCGGGAAGATGCTTTTTAGCGTAGGCATTGCGCCCGAGAGCAGGAGAAGCGAACGCCGCCACACGGCAGAAACGGTCCTCTCCACGCTCCAAATTCATATATTGAGCCACCGGCCCCAACCCGTGGGTGGGGTACAGGTTGCCATTGATTCTGGTATGATATTCCGGCCGCCAGGCCCCTTCCCCGCGCGTGTCCCCCAGCTGCGTCACCAGGCAATGGATATACGCGGCCTCCCCGTGAAGCAAATCGCCGATGACGCCCTGCCGGACCATGTTCAGGAACATGAGTTCATCCCGCCCATAGTTGACGTTTTCCATCATCATGCAATGTTTCCTGGTGGCCTCGCTGGTATCCACCAGGCTCCAGAGCTCCTCCAGAGAGACGGCCAGAGGAACTTCCACAAAGGCGTGAGCGCCGTGCTTCATGCTGTCGCAGGCGATTCTGGCATGCGAACTCCAATCCGTACTGATGATGACGGCATCCGGCTTCAGCTCCTTCAGCATGGTCAGGTATTCCATATCGCCGCCGGAATAGCCCAAAGGGCTTTTCCCCATTCTGGAGAGCACGCGATCCACGCCGCGTTTCGTCAACTCTTCCTTCAAATCACATATGCCCACGATTTCCACTCCATCCATCACGCACATTTGCGCCAGGTGGGAGAACCCGCGCCCTCCCACGCCGATGAAGGCCAGCCTGATGCGACCCAGCCGGGGAGCCTTGAACCCTCCCATGTATGTGGAACCGGAAGGCCTCGGAGCCGCCGGAGAGGCGGATTTCCAGAGATGGTCTCCGGCAGGGATTTCCACAGCCTTCCCAGGGAGGGCATTTCCGGCGGCAGCCGCTCCGGCCGCAAGCCCCAAAGATTTGAGAAATTGTCTGCGTGATGAGAAAATAGACATGGCTTGAAAGTATGGCTTCAAGGAAAACTACGCCCCCTCCGGAGTGAATTTATCATCATTCTCCCTATTGAGGGAAAAAGCTCCGGATGGCTGATTTTAGAGTTTGCAAAATCCGGCGGAATTCCCACTATGAGATTTACTTCTGACTCTACCCTTTTTTTCATTGATGCGTTACCTACTTCTCATCCTGTTGCTCGCCGGGGGATACTACGGCTGGGATTATTATCAAAACGGCCTCGCACCCAGGCATGAAGCCCGCAAAGCCATGGAGCAGGAACCCTGCCCGGAGCTGGATGCGGCCCAAGCCCGTTTTGATGAAGCCGCGGAACTTCACGAACAGCAGGCGGCGCGTCTCCAGAAAGCTATTCAACGGAAGGAAGAAGCCGTCCGCAAATACTGGGATGCCCGAATAAAGCAAGCCGGCCAGGAAAAAGACGGGAAAAAGACGCCCTCTCCCGTAAGCGGAAAGCCCAATGCCCGAAGCGCGGAAGCCCGAATAGCCCATCTGCTGGAACAATATGACCGGCGCGTTGCGGAAGTGGAAGAACTCAAAAGCAGGAGGGACGCCACCAGACAACAATTGGACAGCGCCCGAAACCGGCTTCAGGAACAAATACGCCAGGTGGAAACCCGTCTGGACATCAACCGCATCCAGCTCGCGGAGGCGTCCAACACGAAAAACAGGAATTTTAAAGTGACGGAGAACAGGACGGATCTGCTCAAACTTCAGGCCAGTCTTCCGCAGGAACTGGAGCGCATTACCGACCAGGGGGAAGCCGCTCTGCGCGACCAGACGGAAGCTTACGAAAAGGCCAAAAGGGAGTTGGACCTGTTCCAAAACAATGTGGACAGGCAGATCGCCAGTCTTCGGGACACCATGAACTCCCCTCTGGCGGAAGATTATGATGAGACGGAAATACTTTCGGAAGACCCCGAATTCCGCACGATGATTGCTCCTTACGACCAGGCCGTCAGCCATGAGGAAACGATTGTCATGCGAACGGAGGCGGATGTGGAGGAACAGGCCAAAGCCCTGCACAGGCTGCAACGCGTCAGAGACGCGAAACTCGAAGAGGAGCGCAGCCGGCTCAGACAGGAAGAAGAAATCTTCTTCACGGCGGCAGTCGTTATCGGCGTAATATTGCTGATCTCCATTCTGCTCTCTTTCGCCAGAAGGAGATGATGTCTTTGAAGGTTGACACTACACTGCAAACCTAGTTTACTGGGTGAGCCGCCGGGAACCCCGTGGAGGCACGACTGGCAAACCCCGCCAGGACCGAGAGGTAGCAACGGTAGCTTGTTCGTGTTTGCCGCGTCCGTTCCCGGCGGCATTTTACAGTCCCCACGCCATACCGGAGTTGAACGGGAGTTTTCCCGTGGTAAAATACCGCCCATGAATGTATCCGCCGCCCTTGACTGGCTCTTTTCCACCCAATTTTTCGGGATCAAGCTGGGGCTTGATAATACCAGGAAGCTGCTGGCGGCAGCCGGGGCGGACCGGATAAACGCCACCGTGGTCCACGTGGCCGGCACCAATGGGAAAGGCTCCACCTGCGCCATGATTGAGGCCCTGGCCAGGGCGCAGGGTTATGTCACGGGCCTGTTCACTTCCCCCCATCTGGTAGATTTTTCTGAACGCATCCGCGTCAATGGGGACATGATCACTCCGGATGCCCTGGCAGAAGAAATTTCCTTCCTGAAACAGCTGGCGGAAGGCTGGGAACAGCCGCCCACCTTTTTCGAGCTGGCTCTGGCCGTCGCCCTGCGCCACTTCCGGAAAAACAGCGTGAACTTCATCATTCTGGAAACAGGGCTGGGCGGAAGGCTGGACGCCACTAACGCCGTGCCCAAGGATATTGCCGTACTGGCCCCCATCGGCCTGGACCACCAGCAGTATCTGGGAGATACCCTGGAAGAGATCGCTGCGGAAAAAGCGGCCATCATCGCCCCCGGCAAACCGTCCGTAACTGCCGTGCAGCACCCGGGTGTCATGGCCGTTATCGAACGGACGGCGCAAAACCGCCGTTCTCCCCTCACGATTGCCCGGGCGGACCGGAAAACGCCCATCCCATCCCTGCCCGGAGCCCATCAGCGGGAAAACGCAGCCCTGGCGCTGGAAACCATGAGGCGGCTCCATTCCCTCCCCTCCCCATCCGAAGCCGCCGCAGTCCTGGCCAGGGTACAGTGGCCCGGACGGTTCGAACGCCTTGAGACGCCCCCCCTGGTGTTGGACGGCGCTCATAACGAACATGCGGCGCGCGTGCTCGCGTCCACGTGGAAAGAGGAATTCCCGGGACGGAAGGCGGCACTGGTTTTTGCCGCATCCGCAGACAAGCACATCCGGGAAATGATTCCGGTTTTGCGGGAAATTACCGGAGAATGGCACCTGGTTCCCTGCACTTCCCCCCGCATCATGCCGGCAGAAGAAATGGCTGCCCTGCTGGGCGAGCAGGAAACCGGCCCCGTTTTCATCCATTCCTCGCTTCTGGATGGGCTGCAGGCGGCACTGGCCTCCCCGCTCCCGGTCCTGGCGGCAGGTTCCCTGTTCCTTCTGGGAGATTTGAAAGCTCTGCTCCGCCATGCGGAAAAACGCAGCACCGCCCAATAACCCCTACCGTCCTTTTTGCTTTTCTCCGTGACTTCCGACGACATAACCCTTTCCGCCCTCCGGCCCGGAGACCTGCGCCCCGAACTGCTGGCCCCCGCCGGGGACATGGACTGCGCCCGCGCCGCCGTAGCCAATGGCGCAGACGCCATTTATTTCGGCCTGGACCGTTTCAACGCCCGTCTGCGCGCAGACAACTTCACGCTGGATTCCCTTCCGGAACTGATGCGTTTCCTTCACGCACACGGCGTGAAGGGGTACGTGACCATGAATACGCTCATTTTTACCTCCGAACTGGCGGACGCCCTCTCCTACCTGGGCCACCTGAATGCCGCCGGCGCGGACGGGGTCATCGTGCAGGATATCGGGCTTGCCCGCTGCCTGACGGAATGGGGAAGGCAGGTTCCCGGCATGAAGCTGGAACTGCACGCCTCCACCCAGATGACACTTTCCTCCCCGGACGGGCTGGAATTCGCCTCCGGATTCCTGGACCTGAAGCAGGCCGTCCTGGCCCGGGAACTGAGCCTGAAGGAAATCGGGCAATGTGTACGGCATACGGACATTCCCCTGGAAGTATTTGTACACGGAGCGCTCTGCGTGGCCTATTCCGGCCAGTGCCTTACATCGGAAAGCTTGGGACAGCGCAGCGCCAACAGGGGAGAATGCGCGCAGGCCTGCCGCCTGCCCTATTCCCTGGTTGTAGACGGCAAAACCGTTCCTCTGGAAGAACGGCGCTACCTGCTCAGCCCGCAGGACCTGTGCGCCCTTGACCGCATCCCGGACCTGGTCCGCATGGGCGTGAAAAGCTACAAGATAGAGGGACGTCTGAAAAGCCCGGAATACGTTGCGGCGGTAACGGCGGCCTATAGAAAAGCTCTGGACGCCGCCTGCGCTGGAATACCTGTGGATGAAATGGTGACCGCACGCGACCGTTATGCACTGCAAATGGTATTTTCACGCGGCTTCTCCACCGGCTGGCTGGACGGGACGAACCACCCGCGTCTGACCCACGGCCGCTACGGTAAAAAGAGGGGCGCCTACGCAGGCGTCATTATGAACAGCGGTCAGGGCTGGCTGGATATCAGGCCGGAAGGGGGCATTCCGCTCGCGCCCGGGGACGGCTTCGTCATTGATGCAGGGGAAGACCGCAATGAAGAACAGGGCGGACGTATCTGGAAAGTGCAGAGAAACCGCCTTTTTTTCCACGGAAAGGCATCCCGTATTGACTGGAGCAGGGTTAAACCCGGGCAAAAACTCTGGAAAACGGATGATCCGGCCCTGAACGCGGAGTTGAAAAAAATGCGGGAACACTTGCAGGAATCCACCATTCCCCTCCATCTGACATGTGCCGGGTCCGTCGGGAAACCCCTGACGATTGCCTGTCCGGAATACGGATGTTCCGTGCAATCTCCCCAGCCCCTTCAGACGGCAGAAAAACGCCCTCTGACTCCCGAAGTGCTGAAACAACAGCTCGGCAGGCTGGGGGGAACGGGATTCCGCCTGGCCTCCTGCGACTGCCGGCTGCCGGAGGGCCTGATGCTTCCGCTCAGCATCCTCAACCAGACAAGGCGTGCCCTGGTGGAACGAATTCAAACGGCCCGGAAGGCAAAAGAATCCTCCGTTCCCTCTCATCCTCCGGCCTCCTTCACCCTTCCTCCGCTGCCGAAGGGAACAGCCGTTCCGGACATGCCTCCCCATTTGTCTGTTCTGTGCCGCAAAACGGAGCAAATACCCGCCGCGCTGGATGCCGGAGCAAATGCCGTTTATCTGGACTTTGAAGACCTCCGGGACTATGCGGAAGGCATAAAAACCGTCCGGGAACACGGAAAAAGCATTCCCGTCTTCCTGGCGACGCCCCGCATCCAGAAACCCTCGGAAGTCGGATACTTCAAACTTATGGAACGGGCGGAACCTGACGGCATTCTCATTCGCAACCTGGGTGCGGCGCAATATTTCCGCCAGTCCCCCCTGCACCGTATCGGAGATTTTTCCCTGAACGTCGCCAATCCGTACAGCGCGGCTATCCTGAAGAAACGGGGAAATCTGGCTCATCTCACCATCTCTTACGACCTGAACGCGGAACAGGTGGCGGACCTGCTCCGCGCCGCGCCGCCGGAATGGTTTGAACTGACGCTGCACCAGCACATGCCCATGTTTCATATGGAGCATTGCGTGTTCTGCACCTTCCTGTCGAACGGCACCAGTTATAAGAACTGCGGCCGCCCCTGCGAACGGCATCATGTGCAGCTGCGTGACCGCGTAGGACAACTTCATCCCCTGCTGGCGGACGCCGGGTGCCGGAACACGCTGTTCAACGGACGCGCCCAGACAGGTGCAGGCTTCCTTCAGGACTTCCGCCGTCTGGGCCTTTCCCGTTTCCGGCTGGAACTGCTGGATGATCCCCCGGAAAAAGTACGCCTTCTGGTGTCCCGCTACCGGGAGCTGCTGGACGGTTCCTGCACTGCGGCCCGGCTTATCCGGGAATTGGACGTCGCAGAACAGCTCGGCACCACGGAGGGCACGCTCCGGCCGGGATAATCTCCACCTGAACAATGGTTAATCTCCATTCAAATTCCGGGGTTTTGATCATACATTTTCAATATTTTATCACTCTTTAAAAGGATACCCATTCCTCTCTCCATGCCGGCCACCCCCTTTTTCACCGCGTCGCTGGTAATGTCTCTTAAACGGTCCTGCACAAATTCATGGGCCTGCATCATATATTTCCCATCATTCCACATGATGAGAAACCGTCGGCAGCCCCTTCCTTATAAACAGCATGGGGGTTTCATCCCAAATACGTTATACGCTGAAAAATCAAAGCTCGGCTTGCGGATAAAGTCTGTAAAAACGGCAGGTGCGCCAGCAGGCCAAAAGCCGCTGACGAACGCGGCATGCACCGCCCGCGCCTTGAAGCGGCGCGAAAACCTTCTTATGATGGCATCCATGGGAATGGAAAACTCCTTTTCCCGGAACTTCCGCAAAATGAATAATTCCCTTAAAGACCGCCTGATCCGTCACATGGAAGACGGACATTACGAACCCCAGAGCAAATCCGAACTGGCCCGCGCCCTGAACGTGGATTCCCGGCAGAAGCTGGATTTCCGCGCCCTGGTGGACCAGATGGAGGAGGAAGGAAAACTCGTGCGTCTGCAAAAGGGCAGGTACGCTTTAAAACGGGAACGCCGGAATCTGGTGCATGGCATGATCCGCATCCTGCGCTCCGGCAAGATTCTTTTTCTCCCCAGAAAAGGGGATCCCGCCGCTGCGGCTCTGGGATGGGACACGGAAGCCGTTCCGGAACTGGAACTTAAACCCAACCATCTGGGCACCGCCCTGGACGGGGACCGAGTGGCCGTGCGCGTGGAACGCAAGGCAGCCAGGGGACGGAGGAATATCCGCAGAAATCGCTTTTCTTACCCGGATGCCGACATGAAAGCCCGCGTGGAGGAAGTGACGGAACGCGCGCGCTCCCGATGGCTTGGCGTCTTCCGCACCGGAAAAAACAAGCCGGGCCGCGTGCTGGGGGACGGCGTAAGCTCTCCGTCATCCATTGAACTGGCGGAAAAACCCGCCATGGAGGTGCTTCCCGGCCAACTGGTTTCCGTGGAGCCCATAACCTGCGGTGAGGAAAAGAAAGCCCCGCGCGGGAAAATCGTGGAGGTGCTCGGCTATCCGGACGAGCCTCACGTGGACATGGAAGCCGTTATCAGAAAATATGGCCTTTCCGTGGAATTCCCCGCCTCCGTGCTCCGGGAGCTGGAAACGCTGCCTCAAACACCTTCCCCCGGGGAACTCGCCCGCCGGGAAGACTGGACGGACCGTACCGTCATCACCATTGACCCGGCAAGCGCCAGGGATTTTGACGACGCCATTTCCATCACGGCCACTCCGTCCGGCTGGACGCTGGCCGTTCACATTGCGGACGTCTCCCATTTTGTCAAGCCCGGCGGCTCGCTGGATGGGGAAGCCCTGCGCCGCGGCAACTCTACCTACCTGCCGGACCGCGTTCTTCCGATGCTCCCGCCCCGCCTTTCCGACGATTTGTGCAGCCTGCGGCCGGATGTCGTGCGCCTGACAAAAGTATGCGAAATGAAATTTGATAAAAAGGGGAAGATGCTCCGTGCCCGCTTTGCTGACGCTTTCATCCGCAGCAAGGCGCGCCTGACCTACCAGGAGGCCTTCGCCATGCTGAAAGGAAACGACAAAGGGAAAGTTCCCTCCACGGTGCGGGAAGCCTGGAATCTGGCCTCCATTCTGCGCCACAACCGCTACGCCAAGGGAGCCCTGGATCTGGACTTCCCGGAAGTGAGAGCCGTTATGGACAAGGATGGCCGCGTGACGGGCATCATCACGGAAGAGTACGATGAAAGCCATCAGCTCATTGAAGAGTGCATGCTGGCCGCCAACGAAGCCGTGGCCCTGGCCCTGAAAAACGGGAACCGTCCCACCATCTACCGTGTCCACGAAGAACCGGATTCCGCCAAACTTTTTGAATTCGGCCAGTTGTGCAGACTGTACGGGCATCCCGTGCACGATATCGGCCAACGCCAGTACCTGAATGAACTGATGAAATCCATCAAGGGTTCCCCGGACGAGCAATTGCTTAAGCTGGCGCTCCTGAAAAGCTTGATGAGGGCCAGGTACGACACGGAGCCCCTGGGCCACTACGGCCTGGCCACCCCCAATTACTGCCACTTCACCAGCCCCATCCGCCGTTACGCGGATCTGGTGGTACACCGCTCCCTGAATCCCCTGCTGGCCAACCCTCCCAAAGGAGCTAAAGGAGCAGGCAGTACAGGCAGGCTGGAGGAAGACGCGGAACACATTTCAGAAACGGAACGCATTTCCGCCAGCGCGGAAAAGGACGCGAACCGGATGAAGCTCTTCGAATGGCTGGAAGGCCAGTGCTACGCGGATCATCCGGAAGTGCACGAAGCTCTGGTTACGGAAACGCGCCACTTCGGCGTTTTGCTGGAAATCCCGCGTCTCCAGATTAAGGGGCTGGTCAAACCGGACAAGCTTCCCGGCGGCCGCTGGGTGTATGAGGCGTTTGCCAGCCGCTGGAAAAACGACCACGGTTCCGTGCTGTGCGCAGGGCTGCGCGTTCCCGTCATTCCCGTGAAAGTGGACAGGGAGCAGCAGTGGGCGGATTTCGCCATCGTCTCACGGGAGAAACCGCGGCAAACGGGAAAAACGGCCTTCCCCGCCAAACAGGAGAAGGGCATATCCGGCCGCGGGCGGCGGAACCGCTGACGGCAATACGCCCGTATATGGAAACAATCCCATCCGGAAATCAAATCCGATTCTCCCTGCAACAGAATCAAATCTGCATTTTCCTACACAATTTTTCTTGAAGTAAATTGTATTTTTCATGTATAGAATGACCGTTGTTTACTTGTGAATCCGACCTCACGCCTATGAATTCAGGACGCTGACTCCGTAAGTAAGCACCATATGAATGCTGAATGCCAAGGTCCGCTCCCGGGTCTGGAGCGGACCTTTTTCCCGGAAGCCTGTCATGAAGAAACGGGAAGGGCCAACAAGAGTGTCCAATTTACATGACAGCCATTCAGCACATCCCCGAACGCACTCCCTTTAATTACGCCGACCTGACTGATTACCGCGAAGGGCAAATCACCAGTCTGGCCCTTGTACGCTCCAAAGGAGTCAACATGACCATTCTGGCCTTTGACAGCGAGCAACTCCTCCCTACCCACCAGACGCCCGGTCCTGCGCTGATACAGATTCTGGACGGGACGGCCTACTTCACCGTAGGCAATGAAGAAGTTAATCTGCCCCAAGGAAAGAGCCTCCTGATTCCCGCCGGAGTACCTCATTCCGTCATTGCCCGGGAACGATTCAAAATGCAGGTTACTTCCATCCTGCCGCTGGACTGACCGGAAAGCCGTCCCCAGGAAACAACGGAGAACTATTCCGGGGAATTGCCACCCGGACATGGATCTGCGGCAAAACCATTCTTTCACGAGATTCTCCCGACACGGGAATCGCGCAGATACGCAACATGCCGGAACAGGAGGACGGGCGGAAACGGCCTGCTCAGGCCTGGGTCTTTTCCCCTGCGGCCAGCGCCTCAAAACGGGCCAGCACCCAGCAGAGATCGGAAAGGCGGTTCAGGAACAGGGCCGTGTTCACGTTGCTCAGGGCATGATCCAGCCTCAATGCCACCACACGGCGTTCCGCACGGCGGCAGACGGAACGGGCCAGGTCCAAATATGCGGATCCCAGCGATCCTTCCTTGCCCGGGCGGGCCCAGCCTTTGAAACGGATGTCGCATTCCTTTTCCAGCAAATGGGCCTGTTCCTCCAGCCAAGCCACATCCTCCGCCTTAATGCGGGCGTACCCCTTGGCGTCATATTTGGGCAAATCCTCCTCCATCGTGGCCAGTTCCCCCATGGCACCCACCAGGCGAGCCTGGACGCCGTCCAGCATCTCCACCGTCCGGGAGCTTACCCCGGAATGGCGCACCACGCCAATCAGGGAATTTAATTCATCCACCGTTCCGTAAGCTTCAATGCGCGGCGCTGTCTTGGGACTACGCCTGCCGAACATCAGGTCCGTTTCTCCGCTGTCTCCACGCTTGGTGATTACGCTCATACCATGTACCCTACCATGCCCGCGCCGTCCTGCACGCAAAAAAGAAGGCATATTCCGGAGCGGGAGACAGCACCATCTTTCCCGGCATGTACCGCACTCTCTATTCTTTTGACATGCAATAAAAACTATATAAGAAGAATGAATAAATGCTTCTTCTTCGTCTTCCTGCCGTTTTCCTCCCTCTCTTCATCAGCTTCCTCTTCGGGGCATGCTCTAAAAAGGAAAGCGCCTTGCTGCCCGGAGAAATAATCGTGAACGCATCGGAACTGCCCGGCCCCATACAGGAATGGAAGACGGATTCGGCCTGTGAAAGATGCCTGACCATCAATCTGGACAATCCGTCCCTTCCCTGGTTCCGCATCGCTGAGGGCATATCGGAGGCTTATGCGCATGGCGTGAATAATCTCCGTTTGAAAAGAGGGGATGCCATCGCGTCCGCCTTTGAAAATGGAATTTGCTGGGATCTTCCCGTCTCCACGGATATGGCCCCGGAATCTGATCCAGAATCTGAAAAAGACATGAACCCGGACATTCCCTGCCTTCCCGACGATGCCGTTCTGGAACATCCTTTCCGTGAAGATGACTTTCTTGTTTTCAACAAAACACCTTCCCGGAAACCCGTTTATCCCATCGTGAAATTCATCCGGTCCCCTTACCCGGAAAGAGGGAACTACCAGCTTGTTTACTGGCGTATCCAGAAAAAACCATCCGGTCCATCCCGGAAAAACGACCTTCAGGCTTTCGCCAATATGGCAAATGAACATATCAACCAGCGCAGAGCATTCATTTTCTTCATTGAGAATGAAACACCCTGCGGAGAAGTATTCGATTATCTGAATGCCATTGACGGGAGAGATACGCTGGTGGGCGTAACCTTTTCCCGTGAAAATGAATAACTTCTCCCAACAAGGATTCATCAGGGCCTTCTTCCCCCCGCTCATCATCATGACACGTCAGGCCGTTTGAAACTTTTCCCAACGGCTGTACAACCCCTGCATGACTCGGACAAGAGATGAATTGGCGGCGGAAACCGCACCATCCGTCAAAGCGCCTCTCTGGACGCGAGACTACATCCTGGCCTGTTGCGCCAACTTAATGACGGGGCTGGCCTTCTATGAACTGGTGCCCGTCCTCCCACTGTACCTGACGGGACAATTGCAGGTCTCCTCCGGCTGGCTGGGCTGGATCATGTCCATTTATGTTCTGGCCGCCATTATCTCCCGCCCCTGGTTCGCGCACCGGGTGGATACCGGAGACCGCAAGAAGATTTACATCACGGTTTACATTATGCTGGCCCTGTCCTTTTCAGGGTATGCTGCGGCCGCCACCGCCCTGGCGTTTTTCCTGACGCGCTTCATACAGGGCCTGATCTGGGGAGGCATGACCACCTCCGGCCCGACAATGGCGGTGGATATCATCCCCCCTGCCCGCCGCGGGGAAGGCCTGGGCTTCTTCGGCATGACAATGACGCTGGGCATGTGCCTGGGCCCCGTCATCGGCCTTCAGGTATACCAGCAGTACGGCTTTTACGTGATTACCTGGAGCTCCCTGCTCCTGTGCCTGGCCGGAGCGGGCATTGCATCTCTCATCCGCGTTCCCAGGAGCCCTGTTCAGGAGCCCGTGTATGAAACGCCTAAAAAGGTACTGGATCGTCTTGTGCTGCGCGTGGGCATTCCGCTGGCGGTGAACGTGATGATCGCCACCTTCTCTTATGGCGTGGTGGCCGTGTATTCCGCCCTGTACGGGGAAATGCACGGGTTCAAATACGCCGGGCTGTTTTACGCGCTGATGGGGCTGGGCATGCTGGTCTCCAGGTTCATGGTAGGCAGGCAAATCGACCGCGGACGCGTGGCGGAGCTTTCCGTCATCTCCCTGAGCATCCTGACCGTCAGTTTCGGCGCGCTGGCGCTGGCGCCGCTGGAATGGATCTATTACGCTTCCGCCATCCTCATCGGCTTTGGCTTCGGCATTTTCATCCCCACGTTCCAAACCATGAAACTGAACATGGCGGACCGCGGCCACCGGGGAGCCGTCAATTCCACATTTTTCACCGCTTTTGACATCGGGGTGGGAACAGGCATGTTCCTGGGAGGCAAAATTTACGCGTACCTGAACCTGAACTGGGCCTTCGGAACGGGAGCCCTGCTGAATTTGCTGGCGATCGTATATTTTTACCGCATCTCCCTGGACCACTACCGTAAAAATAAATTGGGTGTGGATTCTGATTGATTTTCCTTCCATCACTCCCGTTCCGGGATGGAAAAAACATCAATTACCCGTTTGGCTGAAGGCCTCACGCGCAGCAACCGCGGATTCCAGGCCAGGGAAATACTGCGGGACAGCCCGTCCAGCGCCGGATGAGTAACCTTGACAAATCCTTCCCCCAGTTCTTTTTCCGCCATGCAGGGCAGGATTGCCATGAACGCTCCGCTCTTCAACATGCGGGCCGCAAAAGGAAAAGATTGCGTTTCACAGTGCACCCGCAGCCTGATGCCGAACTCAGCGCAATTCCTTTTCAGCAACGCATGAAACCCGGAACCGCTCCCCAGCGTTGCCAGGGGGAACATTTCCAGCAGGCGGAGAAAATCCTCCTTCTTCCCCCGCGCCTTTTTCCCGGCCAGGGCTGCAGGAACGTACAGCGCATAATCCATGGAGCAAATGACCCGGCTTTCCAACCCTTCCGCCTCCAGCGCGCTGGTACGCACAATGCCGAAGTCTATATCCATATTCTGGAGCTTAGAGGGAATCTCACTGTTGCGGAGGTTCTCCAGCGCGAAAAGCCACGGCAGCCCCCGTTTCTGGATACTCGCCAGCACGGGAGCCACCACCCAAGCATGCAGGCTGTCCCCGGCTCCGATAGTGAACCGGTAGGGCAGATTCCGGCTCCGGCTTTTAAAATCATCCAGCAGGCACAGGCTTTCACTGGCCAGCCTCACCAGCTCCCACCCGGCTCCGGTAAGAGCCAGCACTTTCCCGCGGCGGCTCGCCAGTTCCACACCGAAGAATTCCTCCAATTCCTTAATCTGCCGGGAATACAGGCTCTGCCGCGCACTATCCCCCCGGGCGGCAGCGGCAATGCTCCCGGCCTTGGCCACTTCTATCAAGGTTTTCAATCGGTCCAGGGACAGTCCCCGTTCTGCGAAAAGATGCTCAAACATAACTTTATAGTTATATAATATGAATATTTATATAATGCAAGAGTCAACAAATGCGTTATGGTGACAAGGTCACAGGGCGCGAAGGCGCTTTCCGCATATCTCCGCGCCCCTCAACCAAAAGAATAAAACCATGATCACCATTGACGGAAAATACACGGAAGCCCGCGTGTTCACGGATGAACTGGAAGACCTGGCCCGCACCCAGATCAGGGACGTCTGCAACCACCCCGCCTTTGAAGGAAGCCGGGTGCGCATCATGCCGGACGTGCACGCCGGAGCCGGCTGCGTCATCGGGTTCACGGCGGAATTGAAAACGGATAAGGTAATTCCCAACCTGATCGGCGTGGATATCGGCTGCGGAGTGCTTACCGCCAGACTGTCCGGACTGCCGGATTTTTCCAGCTTTGACGCACGCCTGCGCGAGCGCGTCCCGTCCGGGATGCATGCCCGTCCCTCCGTTCATCAAGCCTTGCTGGACGACCCGGAACTGGATGAAGAAATCTCCCGCATCTGCATGGACGTGCTGAGAACGGACAAAGACAGGCACCGCCGCTCCGTAGGGTCTCTGGGAGGAGGCAACCACTTCATTGAAATAGCGCAAGGGAAAGAGCACGCTTTCCTGTGCATCCACTCCGGTTCCCGCAATTTCGGTCTGAAGATTGCGGAACGCTACCAGAAAATCGCCGTGGATACTTGTCCGGACGCCTATCTTAAAGAACGCAAAAAAGGACTCTGCTACCTTCAGGGAGAAAATACGCTGAACTACATGCGGGATATGAAGGTGGCTCAGCGCTTCGCAGCCCTGAACCGCCGCGTGATACTGCATGAACTGCTGGATGATGCAGCTGATCTGGAAAGTTTCGACACCGTGCACAACTACATTGCGGAAGACCAAATCATCCGCAAGGGAGCCGTCCGGGCCGGACGCGGAGAAAAACTCATCGTTCCCCTGAATATGCGTGACGGCTCCGTCATCTGCATCGGCAAAGGAAATGAAGAATTCAATTCCTCATCTCCGCACGGCGCAGGCCGCAGCATGTCCCGCAAAAAGGCTAAAGCCAATCTTTCCCTGGAGGAATTCGAGGCTTCCATGCAGGGTATTTTCTCCACCTGCGTTTCCCGCGCTACGCTGGATGAAGCGCCAATGGCCTACAAGGATGGCGAGAGCGTGCTGGACAACATCCATGAAACGGCGGAAATCGTGGAACGCATCAGGCCCGTATATAACTTCAAGGCACCCGAATAGCAGGCGTCCCAATACCCGCCCCTCCCGGAATATGATTTTCCGGGAGGCTTTTCCCAAACCTCCAAAACACGGTCAGGAACGCCCGGCAGCATAAATCAACTTATAAGGTTCCGCCGTCTGAATCGGGATGGCGTACACTTTAGAGGTATCATTCCATTCCACGCCGGAAACGTCAAACTTCTGACGGTCATAATAACCTACCACCTTTCCATTGGTCACTACACAGAAAGCGGCTGCATTTTCCCCATTCCTCACAATAATCATGTTATCCTTTTTGGAGGCGCTTACAGACGGGCTGAGTTTTGCGTTCTGCTTGTATTTGGTCCAATAGCCGTTGAGCTGGGACCCATGCAGATTCTGCCCCCACAAATTGACCGTCTTTCCATGCTGATGCAGGAAGGCAATGCGAAATTTCGGTTTGGGGTACCGTTTGGCGGCAATGCGGGCCTTGGATGCCCGGGCCATTTCCTCTGTCATTTTAAAACTGTAATCCCCATATTGATGCCCCTTGCGGTCAATCGGGACAAACCAATTAAAAATTTCAAAGTCATCGGTAAAGTCCGTCCTGCTGATATTGCAAATGCGTTCATACAAGGCCAAATGGGCTTCGGAAACCTCATACGCCTGCCTGGAAAGCGGCTTGCGCCGCAATGATTCAAACAGCCTAGGATAAAATTCGGGATTGATTCCCAGCTTATGGAAATACAGATAGAAGGAATATTGAGCAAAACCCCATTTGGCCCAGCCGTTCAAATCATGGAACGGCATGCCCTTTACCGCTTCTGAAAGCAGGTATTTGCACGGGTTTTCCATATCGGAGGCCTGCTCATTGCCATTAATGGCATTGGTCACCTGGTCCAGAATCAGCTGGGCAAAAAAATTGTTGGAACTTTCCGACATGCTGCGCCAGTTGAACGGATGCTGGTAGCAATGACCGATTTCATGCCCGATTCCCCAAAGGCGGTTTCCCTGAAGAACTCCAGGAGCGAGCACTTCATTTTTCAGCGTATTTCCCTGATCTCCAATACTGTAGCCGCAGTAATACCAGGTTGCAAACATATGGGCTCCTCCTTCTACGGAAACGCCAAGCTGCCGGTTATTGTGCGGCTGGGGATACTTGTCAAATCCCATGATTTTCCACATGGCCTTGACGCTTTCATCCCATACCCTGACGGATTTCGTAATGGAATCCGGACTGTAATCTTTCAGGTACTTTGTGTGAAGAATCATCATGGAATTCCGCCCAACGATATCGAACATGCTATGCGGGGCGTTGCTGATCATACGCTTCCAGTCCTTATCCGTGTGCCTCGTCACGTCAAAATATCCATTCACTATGCCGCTTCCCACAGGAATATGCACCGTTATCGGCTTCTTGGGCGTGCTGATATCGGTGTGATACATCACGTAAAGCAATCCCGAACGGTTAATTCTAATTTTGTTTACCCCTTCATTCAAAGGATAGGAGGAAGACTCTATTCCCGCTGGAGAAACGGAGGCCAGCCCAATATCTTCTCCATGGGTAGGTCCTACGAACACAAGAATTTCATCTCCTTTCTCCGCGACAATTCCGGTAGGATTGTCAAATTTGTTCAGGGCGTTGATATTTCTCACCTTCGCAGCAAACTCCGGATGGCTGTAAGCCTTATAGGAAGCAATGCGGAATTCTTTGTCTTCATAATCGCCGGATTTTATTTTCTTCGCAATCATCTGCAAAAACTCCGGAAGAGCCTTGAGGTCCGTCAGGGTACACCTGGGATTGATGGAGGAACAGCTCGTGTCCTTAAATACTTTCAGCAATTTCCGGTTAAGTGCGGACTCCACCCTTTTGTAAAAGCTGATTTCCCGTACGGTAAAAGACGGAGAGGAACCTTCGGGATAATCAACCGTCAACCTGATTTTCCGAACCTTTTGAAGAGGCTTTTTAAATCTGATCATCCTGGAGCCGACGATATCGAATTTTCCAAGGTCCTTCCAAGACGAGCCGGACATGGCGGACACGGCAATTTCATTGAAATTGGCTCCAGAAAAAATGATGTAATGAATGGTCTCCGGCACTTCAAACACAAATTCCCCCTCCACATGATGCACTCCGGGAACATGCCAGTTGGCGGATTCCATAGAGCCGTCCACAGCCTGCTTTACGGAATGATTGCCGGAATAGGGGGGCTGGGAGGAAGCAGCTTCTTTCACGTGGAGCAAAATGTCTTCCGGAACATCCAGCGAAGGATATTTTTCCGCGAGGGATTTATTTACGGAGATTGTCAGAAAAAGGAAAAATAAAAAAATGGAAAGAAAAATGGAATCTTTTCTCATACACTATATTAATATTTAATGATACTATACATGATTTCCAGCGTTTTTTTCATGCTTTTCATGTTATAGTACAAAAATTCCCTCATGCGGGGACGGGAATTCCCATCTGCTTCCTGGCAAATTCTTTCATGGATCACCATGGAATATTATGCCATGCTTCTCTCCATGAACGAAGGCCGGCCCTGTCATCAATCAGCAAACAAACGGGTCAAATGGCTTGGCGCCCTGGCCGTCCTTCTTTTTCTCCTGGGCACGGGGCTGTTTTCCTTTTTATGGAATGTTCCGCTGAATACGTTAAGGCCCGCCCATGCCATCACAGCTCCTTCCGCCATTTTTGTCAGGGAAAATTCTTCCCCGGAACGCTGCCGCATGGCTCTGGAACCCTCCTTCCTGGCCAGCATCCAGCCTTTCCTGAAACACTATGTGAAAACCGTCACCAATGCCGGACGCCTCGACTTCTCCAGCCATGTCCCGCAAGAGGTGGAAATACGGATGGAGGGGCTTTCCATCGGCCTGAGCCCTTCTCTGGCCGTTTTCAACTTCCGAACCAAATACGGATTCAGCATGCAGACAAGCAGAAAACCGGACGCCTCCGACCAGGCTATTTACCAGTGGCTGAAAAACAGGATGAAGGCGGAAAAACGGGAGAAATAAGGAAATATGGACACAGGTATCGAACGGAATGAACCCGCTGTTGTCTAATCATTTACCTTTCCGGAAAAGCCGGGGGACAGCAGTTGCCCGGCCCAGGGAGCCGCGGCTCCCGCACCGGAAGGCGACTCCATACAGCGTTTATGAAGCGTATTTACCACGGACCATGGACACTGGCCGGACTGGCATGCGCCATTTTGGCCGCAGTCGCCATGCTCTCCTTTTTTTCCTGCGGGGAAAAAGGCCAGGCAAGCAGTAATGACAAACCTCATATGGACAACAAGGATTTAAAAACGATTTACCTGGCGGGAGGCTGTTTCTGGGGAGTGGAAAAATACTTCTCCCTGATGCCCGGCGTTAAGGAAACGGAAGTGGGATATGCCAACGGCTCCACGGCTTCTCCCACGTATGAAGAAGTATGCAGCGGGAAAACGGGCCATGCGGAAACGGTAAAAGTAGTATTTGACCCGGAAGAACTCAGTCTGCCCTTTCTTCTGGAACGGTATTACTCCATTATTGATCCTGTTTCCGTCAACAAACAGGGAAACGACAGGGGAATTCAATACCGCACGGGCATTTATTACGCGGATGAGAAGGACAAACCTGTTATAGAAACGTCCCTGAAAAGGCTCCAGCAGCACTTCAGGCAGCCTCTGGCAATTGAAGTTCAGCCCCTCCGCCAATTTTCACGGGCGGAAAAATATCATCAGCGCTATCTGGATAAAAACCCTGGCGGATACTGCCATATTCCACCCGCCAAATTCCGGGAAGCGTCCCAGGCCCGCGAAAACGAACCTGTTTACCGGAAAAAATCGGACGAAGAGCTGCGCCGCGTCCTGACACGCGAGCAATTTGCCGTCACGCGGAATAACGCGACGGAACCTCCCTTCCGCAATGAATATTTCAATAACGACAGACCCGGCATTTATGTGGACGTCACGACAGGCGAACCTTTATTCCTGTCCACGGACAAGTTTGATTCAGGCTGCGGCTGGCCCAGCTTCTCCCGCCCCATCAAAGAAGAACTGATTCAGGAAAAACAGGATTTCTCCCACGGTATGAGGCGCACGGAAGTCCGCAGCAAAACGGGAGACGCCCACCTGGGCCACGTTTTCACAGACGGCCCGAAGGAACAGGGCGGACTGCGCTACTGCATCAACAGCGCCTCCCTGAAATTCATTCCTGAACAGGACATGGAAGCACAGGGTTATGGAAAATACCTTCCCCTGCTGCACCGGGAAGGAACAGACAGGAAAGCTGCGGAAAAATAATCCGGAGAAAAAGCAGGGGAGGCCAATCCTTCTTCTCCATTAATCTTTTACAACACGGAGGAACAAATGCGGCCCCGGGAGAACAAGCACCATGTCCTCTTCACGAAATACGGGTAGCCCGTTCATTCCCCAAGTTCTGCGGTCAAGCAGACGGCTTCCCTCCATGGCGCTGCCGATGAATGAATACGATACAGTCGGCAGCGGCATGGAGGGTTCGGGTTGCTGAGGCAATGCGACTTGCGGCAAGTACCGTTTATCTACATGCCGTTTATTAAAATAGCGGCGGATGACGTTTTTTTGTTTAAAAAAATGAGTTTTAAAAAAATGCGGGGAATTTTTCTTCCGGAAAAGCGCCCGGAAATTTTCCGGGCATTACTGTACAATCGTAACGGGCGTGCCTACCTTAACGGTTTTGAAAAGCGGCACGCAGGAAGAGCGGGTCATGCGGATGCACCCATGGGACTGCGGCGTCTGGAAAACAGGGCCTACGTGCATCCCAATGCCGCTGTCCGTCAGCCGCATGAAGTAAGGCATGGAGGCATCATACAAATTGGAAACATGATGCACTGCCTTTTCCGTAATGCGGAAATGGCCCACGGGCGTGCGGTGGGAAGCCTTACCCACGCAAACGGGAAAATCCATGGCTACCTCATCCCCCACCATCAACTGGCCCCTTTGGCGACCGCGGCTGATCACCACGCGCGTATTGCCCGGGGTAGCCTTTTTCATGATATCGGGATTCATCCATTCGTCGTGCACCTCCGTATAATCAATTCCTGCTACGACCACCCTCGCGTGCGGTCCGTAGGAGGTCATGGGTACGGTTGCAGGCACGGTCAGGGGCACCATGCGCAAATTCTCTTCCTGCGGGCCAGAACAGGCAGCCAGCGCCAACGCTCCCGCTATGATTGATAAGATGTTTTTTGCGTTCATCATCTTGAAACCTTTCACAGGGTTGGACAATACTGCGAACTCATTTTCAATGTTCCATGACGCACTCCATGATTCCTGCGGCGTGCATGGAGAAAAAATGCCGGAAAAAGCGGCCGCCCCGGTTCAGAGCAAAATTTCCCCGGCTTCGGAAGGGGGGGAAAAATCCGCCCTCCGTCACACAGAGTCCTTGCCTTATCACATTTGGCCTGTATAGTACCCGCGACTGCCAGGAGGGCAGCCGCCTGTTTACAGTTAACCCTCTATTCCGCATCATGACCAAGATTGCCAAGAGTACGTTCATCACGGGAGCCGGAACCCCGGGACAGTTTTATTCACTGCCAGCCCTGGCGGAAAACGGCTATCCCCGCCTGAACCGCCTTCCCGTTTCCATCCGGATCGTTCTGGAATCCCTGCTCCGCAATTGCGACGGCCTGAAAGTGACTGAAAAGGACGTGGACAACCTGGCTTCCTGGAATGCCAACAATCCCGGTTCCTATGAAATCCCGTTTACGGTAGCCCGCATTGTCCTGCAGGACCTGACAGGCGTCCCTCTTCTGGTGGATCTGGCGGCCATGCGCTCCGCCGTAGCAGGATTGGGAAAAGACGCCTCCGTCATTGAACCTCTGGTCCCCGTGGACCTGGTGGTGGACCACTCCGTCCAGGTGGACTGGGCAGGATGCACGGATGCTCTGGAAAAGAACCTGGACATTGAATTCCAGCGCAATGCGGAACGCTACGAATTCCTCAAATGGGGCCAGCAGGCCTTTCAGACTTTTTCCGTGGTTCCTCCGTCCGTGGGCATTGTCCACCAGGTCAATCTGGAATACCTGGCGCAGGGCGTGATGGAAAAGGATGGCGTTTACTTCCCGGATACCCTGGTGGGAACGGATTCCCATACCACGATGATTAACGGCATAGGCGTTGTGGGCTGGGGTGTTGGCGGCATTGAGGCGGAAGCCGGGATGCTCGGCCAGCCCGTCACGTTCCTGGTGCCGGAAGTAGTGGGCGTCCATATGACGGGAGAACTCCGCGAAGGAGTGACCGCCACGGACCTGGCGCTGCATGTCACCCAGATGCTGCGCAGCCACGGCGTCGTAGGCAAATTTGTGGAATTCTTCGGAGACGGGGCGGCGGCCCTGCCTCTGGCAGACCGGGCTACCGTAGCAAACATGGCCCCGGAATACGGCGCCACCATGGGCTTCTTCCCCATGGATGAACGCTGCTCCGACTATCTGCGCCAGACAGGCAGGAGCGAAGAAGCCATCACTACGTACGAAAACTACTTCAAGGCACAGAACCTGTGGGGAATGCCCCGTAACGGAGATCTGGACTACACGGACCAGCTGGAACTGGACCTGTCTGCCGTGGAACCAGCCGTCTCCGGCCCCAGACGCCCGCAGGACCACATTCGCCTGAACTCCATCAGGGACAGCTTCCGCAAGCTTGTCAGCATGCCCGTGGCGGAAGGAGGTTACGGCAAGAAGGAATCTCCGGAGGTCACGGTTTCCATGCACTCCCCGGCGGGCGTCCCCGTTCCGGTGGACGGCTTCAGCCAGGAAGCGAAGCTGAAAGACGGCAGCATCCTCATCGCCGCCATCACCTCCTGCACCAACACGTCCAACCCGGGGCTGATGCTTGCCGCCGGGCTGCTCGCCAAAAAAGCGGTTGAACGGGGGCTGAACGTGCCTCCGCACGTGAAAACGTCCATTGCTCCGGGTTCCCGTATCGCCTCCGATTACTTTGCAACCAACAGCCTCCAGGAATCCCTGGACGCTCTGGGCTTTGAAACCGTCGGCTACGGCTGCACCACCTGCATCGGCAACTCCGGGCCGTTAAATCCGGAGCTGGAACAGGCCGTCCGGGACAATGACATTGTAGCGGCTTCCGTCCTGTCCGGCAACCGCAACTTTGAAGCCCGCATCCATGCCTCCATCAAGACCAACTTCCTGATGTCCCCTCCCCTGGTCGTCGCCTTTGCGCTGGCCGGCCGCGTGGACATCGACTTCCAGACGGAACCGCTGGGCACGGACCGCAGCGGGAACCCCGTATTTCTGAAAGACATCTGGCCCAGCTCCGGGGAAATTGCGGAAGCCGTTGCCAAATCCCGCAACCCGGAAGCATACCGGGAGCTTTACACCATCACGCCGGACAAGAATCCCCGCTGGGCGGCCGTATACGCGCCGGAAGGCTCTGTCTTCCAGTGGAATGAACAATCCACCTACATTCAGGACCCTCCTTTCTTCAGCGGCTTCAACGGCCAGCCCCGCACACTGGCGGATATCACGGATGCCCGCCCCCTGGGCATTTTCGGCGATTCCGTAACCACGGACCACATCTCCCCTGCCGGAGCCATCCGGGAAACAGGGCCCGCAGGGCTGTACCTGCAGGGCATGGGAGTGGACAGAAAAGATTTCAACTCCTTCGGCTCCCGCCGCGGAAACGACCGCGTGATGACCCGCGGCACCTTCGCCAATGTCCGCATTAAAAACCTGATGGTAAACGGCACGGAAGGCGGTTACACACTGTATTTCGGCAACCGCGCCGTTCCCGCCCCGGACAAGGAAATAACCCCTGCCGCGGGAACGCCCGCCTTCATCTATGATGCGGCCATGGCCTACGCTCAGGACGGCGTTCCGCTCATCGTCATCGGCGGAGAAGACTACGGCATGGGCTCTTCCCGCGACTGGGCGGCCAAGGGCACGAATTTGCTGGGCGTCAAAGCCGTCATCACCAAGAGTTTTGAGCGTATCCACCGCTCCAACCTTATCGGCATGGGCGTCCTGCCCCTCAACTTCGCCGACAAGGCGGATTATGACCGCATCACTCCGTTGAAGGACGCCACCTTCTCCATCCTGGGCCTGAACAACGGCATCGCTCCGCGCCAGCAGGTCACCCTGCGCGTACAGCCCGCGGATGCGGAAGCATTTGACGTGCCTGTCATCGTCCGCATTGATACGCCTATTGAAAAAGAATACTATCTGGCGGGCGGCATCCTGCAATATGTCCTTACCCAAATCCTCAGATAACGGGATATGTACCGGGCGTTCCCGGTACGGCTTCCCCTCGCGGACGGGCCCCTTCCTCCCGAAGGCGCGGCCCGTCCGCCTCATCCGCACCGGATATACCTGCAACTTCACGGCACGGCCTGATTAGTTCATCCGAACTAATTCCAAATTCTTCTTGCAATCCTTCCAGGCTGTTCCTAGAACAAACGCATGGAATATAGATTTGTCTGGACGGGCTTTTTTGCCGTATTCGCCGCCCTGACGTTCTGCAGCTGTTCGCAGAACGACAAAATGAGGCCGCCGGCCGTCTCCTTTAAAATTCAAAAGGCGCCGGTAGTTCCCCGCACACCCGGCCAGATGGGCCGTGAAGTAGGCATTAAAGTTTCCTACATGCCCAAAAACACGTATGCCCGCAAGCGCGCATCCTCCATGCGCCCCCGCTTCATCACCATCCACAGCACCGCCAACCCCAAAGGAGACGCCAATGCCCACTCCCGTTACCTGAACAGCGGCAAATCCCGCAGTCTGAACTGGCACTTTACTGTGGACCAATTCGGCGCCTACCAGCACATCCCCACTACGGAAACCGGCCACCATGCGGACCATTCCGGACCGGGAGACCAATACTCCGTAGCCATTGAAATGTGTGAATGCACCACGCATAACCCTGTCGTCATCTACAACAAGACGGCCAAGCTGGCTGCGCTGCTGATGATGCGCTACAACGTCCCCCTGCGCAACGTAGTGCCTCACAACTACTGGTCCGGCAAGAATTGCCCCGCCCCGCTGATGACTAATGGGCGCCCCGGATACAAATGGAGCTGGTTCATTTCCCGCGTGGATTATTACTACCGCTGCCTCCAGGCAGGAAGATAATACTGCCGCATATGCCGCACGCCCCTTTGCCGCTTCCGGCATAAAGAAGGCAGGATCCGCCTCCATTGATACGGCTAATGTACACGGCCGTAAAAGACGGCAAATAACACCCGTCCGGGAACAATCTTCATCAACATCAAAATCCGGGACACGGACCGGGAATAAGAAATAGTGCTGAAAGCTTTTGATGCCTCCTGAACCACCCCGGAACAGGTTATTTGACCTGAATCCGATTCACCGGTCCCATCCTCTCCGGATGGATCGAAAAAGGCTGCGGGAGACTCAACATCAACAGGGAAACTTGAAAACCATGAAGCGCTTTCACAGGATGCCCAGATGCGGACCATCGAAGCCAGCAGCTTCTTACCCGCCATATGGAAGCATTGAGGGAACAATCCGGCACCATGTTCATGGAAAACCAGCAGGAACTCAAACTGAAAGGCTCCAGAGAAAACAGCCTCCTCATGCCAAAAACATGGCATTTTAGTGGAATCCCGGCCCCTCGGCATACCAGAATCTCCCATTTTATCCCGTATGGCGGATAAATATAAAGGGCCCGCAGCTCAACTGTGCCTTTGCTGAACGCCGCAGCATGGCGGCATGCCCCCGGTAAAATCCGCGCCTTCGGGCGGAATTAAAGCCAATCCGGGCATTTTCAACTTCTCCCGAGATGCGAAGGCGTTGCTTCTCCGTTGGAACGCCGGACACTCCTATTCAGCGCCTCATCCTCCCCGGGGTCTTTCCCGGATAATCATTATTTTGTTAGATATTTTTGTAACTATCTATCAAGCAATCATTATGTAAAACATATTAAAAATATGTTTACATATATCAAAATTGTCCCATAATTTTAGGATGAAAAAGATATTGCAGTTATTGGGCATTTTGACCTTTGTTATTTGCAATTATGGGAATGCAAAGGAATTAAAATGTGAATACGAATTAAAAAATTTAAACATAGAGCCAGTCAGGGTAGCCAACGCCAAACGCACTTACACAGTCTATATATCCTGTAAGTATACAAGCGTCCATCACACGGGTGAGACAGGGGGGCCAATACCGCTGCGAAAGACAATTACCCCGGTAGTAACCGGTACAGATGATGAAAAAGAGGGCAAAGCCGAGGCATATGCAGAAGGAGAAAGCACAGTCATCGCAATGGCCCGGCTGCGTTTGACAGAAGAATGCGGTTTGCAATGCGGCAACTGCAACGAAGCAGGCTGCACCTGCGTCGGCTGCAATGACAACATAAATAAATAAAACTGATTAATAAATAAACTGATATGAAACCATTACTGAAAATTGCCTTTTTGTCGATAGCCTGCTTTCCCTGTTTTTGCATTAATAATGCCGCCGGTTCGGAGGATGTAATTCCCGGCAGTCAGAAAATTGACAGGGAAAATTCAATCATCAATCCTATTATTCTTACAGGAATCAAGAAAACAGACGATATCAGGGAATCTCAGAAGGAATATATCAGGAAACACTATGAGGGATATGGCATACTAGGGTACATATATACCATGCATGATGGCAAATATATTCAGATTATTTCTATTAGAAATGATCAGGGTCAGGAAAAATTAATCTACTTTGACATGACCGATATTTACAGAAAGCTAGGAAAATCGAGAGATAAAAAAACAAGAAAAGATATCAAAAGATTGATAGAAGATCACAAACCGCTGGAAAAAGAGCCAGCCGAATCCGTGTGATGGGTTTGTTCCGCACCGTGGAACTCTCAGATAACGGATAACAACAGCGTTTTTTAATTATTTCGGATAGTTCTGAAAAATTCCCCGGCAGGAATAAATAATCAGCCTTTCTGAAAGACTGGAAAATCCGGAAATACGCCAGGGCAGCGCTCCTGAGAAGAACATTCACGAACGCTCTCCAGAAAAGAAGGATACCCGTCGCGAAAAGACAGGAACTATTTTCAGGTATTACGCTTCCTGGCGGATTCCACCAGGCGCCGCCGGGCTTCCCGCCTGGCCCGGAATGCCTGTTCACGTCTTTTCTCCTCCGCCAGAGCCGCCTTTTTCTCGGAATCGCGTAGTTTCCCGTAAAGCAGCGGGTTCATGGCGGCCTCATCTTCCGGGCCCTCATGATAATACACGGGCAGGCCGTCTGCAGCCAGCGCCACATGGTAGTAACGGCCTTTCTCCTTCAAGCCCCTGCCTTTTTTATCCAGCCGGGAAAGAATCACGGCATATCCAAGCCCAGGGGCGTTCATCAGCTTCCGCCGTCCATCGAATAACGCGGCCACGCGCATGTTGTCGTAGTCCAGCTTCATGACGCCGCAAACCATTTCACCCTCCGTATTCCAGTACATGACCAGCTTTTTTCTTCCCAGGGAATTGGGCTTGCACGTTTCATAGGCTCCCTTGACGGGGCGGTTTTCCACAAGCAGGGAGTAATCCGCATTCCTGTAATTTTTTGATTCTCTCGCGGCAAGCTGTTCTGCCGGAGGGAGCAGAGAGGAAACGGGAGCGCGCATTTCCGTCCGTTCCTCAGACAGGCATTTGGAGGGAATAAGAACACCCTTATCCATATCATAATAAGCGCAGCGGCTCCCCTGCTCCAGAACCACATCGAAATTCTTCTGCCCCCTGCCGCTTTCCGGACGCGCCTGCGGACGGAAGTATTCCCGGATACGGAACGGAGGCCCCTGAATGATGGAAAGCGATGTGGCGCAAACCAGTCCATCCACTTTTCTGGTTCCCGTTAAAGCTCCGGCATTCTTCTTCCGGGCCATTTCATGATACCGGGGCGAGATATTCTTTTCTGCCGGCGTCCACGTCACCTTCTGCAGTTCCTTCATCAGGAAAGGCCAAAGCATCGCGGCCAGTTTCAGGTTCCGGCGCGCCTCCGCTCCCGTCAGAGAAGCCGCAAGCGCAGCGTCTTCCTCATCCAGACGGGTTAACGGAATTTCCACATGCCTTCGCCCTATTTTCAGAACTGCCCCGGCCCCTGTGCAGGAATGGAAACTGCCCTTCACCACATCTCCAAATTTGGAAATCCATTCCCGTTCCCCCGGAAAGGCATATTCCTCCGCCGGCGCACAAACCGCGCCGCACCACGCCAGCACAGCAAATAAAAGGCATTTCATCGTCAGGAATCCAGGGGTGCGCTTTCAAGCTAACATACGGGAACAGCCGGGAAGAAGCTTTTTCCCGGCTCTTTTCCCAATCTTCGTTCCCGGCGGAATGTTTCCGCTGCCGTTATTGCTTGCGCCCCTTTTTGGCAGCCCCCCCGGATTTGGAGTCTTTCCCGGCAGTTTTGGCGGCGTTCCGGCCCGTCTTCTCCGCCTTGCCTTCCGTTTTTCCGGCAGCGTTTTTAGCGGGATATTTCCTTTCCCGCGGCGGGAATTCAAAACCTATTTTCCCCGTCTTTGCATTGAAGACCAGATAAGCGTCAAACGGACGCTTGGTACGCTGCGAAATGAACCCCTTCATCAGATCGGATTTTCCTTCCGCCAAAATCTTCAATACCTGGTCCAGCGGGATTTCACGTCCCAGGATAGTCCGGGAAACGGAGACGGCGGCATGTTCCTTTCCAAGGGTCAGGGAAGGAATTTTCCAGGCCTTGGCCGTTTCCATCACATCATGCTCTCCCATGTCCGGAATGGCGACGGAAGCCACTTTCACGGCTTCCTCCACCCCTGCGGCTTCATCTTCCTCCCGCGCCGGGAAGTAAAGCGTGGCCCGGAATTTGTCGTTGAGTTCCAGCCCCGCCTCAAAGGGCTTGCCGAACCGGGAGGTAAATCCGTGGAGAATTCCCGTCCTGCCGTCCACAATAAGGGTCTTCAATTCTTCATCCGTCATGTCGCGGCCGGAGATAACTTTGCGGATGCTGAACTTGCAGGAACGGCAGGAAACGGCGTCCAGCGTGTTTTTCAGGCCGTGGGCATGGCAGGAAGGGCAGTCCAATTCCATCTCCGGCAGTTCCACCTGCTGCTGGGCTTCCCGGAAATCCTTCACCCTCTTCACGATTTCCCCGGTCAGGGTCTTAATGCCCTCCATGAAGGAATCCCTCGGCAGGGCGGCCTGTTCCATCTGCTTGAGCTTGTATTCCCATTCCCCGGTCAGGCTGGGGGAGGTGAGCGTTTTCAGGCCGATGCGTTCCAGCAGGGCAATCAGTTCAATCCCGCGGCGCGTCGCCAGAAGTTCGCGGCCGTCCCGGACGATGTATTCCTGGGAAATCAGCCCTTCAATGATGGAGGCGCGGGTGGCGGGAGTGCCCAGGCCGCGTTCGCTCATGGCGGCGGCCAGTTCTTCGTCATGCACCAGTTTTCCTGCCCCCTCCATGGCAGCCAGCAGCGTGGCTTCGTTGTACCGGGCGGGCGGCTTGGTCATGGCGTTGCGGATTTCAATCTCACGCAAGGCGGCCTGCTCCCCGTCGCGGACGGGCACCAGCTCCTCCTTGGAGGAAGTGCCGGCCTTCCGTCCGTAAACGGCCTGCCAGCCCGGCTCCACAAGCACCCGGCCCGTGGTCAGGAAAGCGTCCGTCACGCCGTCCTGGTGGGTAATGAGCGTGGTTCTCCGCGTGTCTTCAAACACGGCAGCGGGGAAGAAGACGGCCAGGAAACGGGCCATGACCATTTCAAAGAGTTTCTGCGCGTCCCCGGTAAGCTTCTCCATCTTCCCGGTCGGGATGATGGCAAAGTGGTCGCTCACCTTTTTTGTATCAAACACGCGCCGGTTGGGCTTGATGCGCTTGTTGTCCAGAATGTCCCTGGCAAAGGGGGCGAATTCCGGGTTCTGCTCCGCCACCGTGCCTACGATGCCGTAAACCTTGCCCAGATAATCTTCCGGCAGGTAGCGGGAGTCCGTACGCGGATAAGTGAGCACCTTATGCTTTTCATAGCATTCCTGGGCCAGCTGCAGCGTGCGCTTGGCGGAAAAGCCGTAGCGGTTGGCGGCTTCCCGCTGAAGGGAAGTCAGGTCATACAACAGCGGGGCGGCCGTCGTGACCGGTTTCTTTTCTTCCGTCACCGTGCCGGCTTTGCCGCGGCAGCGGTCGCGGATGACGGCCGCCTGTTCCGGATCCCAGATGCGCTCCGCGCGGGAGTGGGGATGATCGTTTTTCTTCCAGTCACGGTCAATCCAGCGGCCGGAGTAAGAGCCGGACTGAACGTCGAATTCGGCCCATACTTCCGAATAGGGCTCCGGTTCAAACGCCTGGATTTCCAATTCCCTCTGCGTCAGAATAGCCAGCGTGGGCGTCTGCACGCGCCCGGCGGGGGTGACGTTGAAGCCGCCGCGGGATTGCAGGATCGTCAGGGCGCGGGTGCTGTTCAGCCCCACCAGCCAGTCTGATTCGGAACGGCACACGGCGGCATTCGTCAGGGGCTTCATGTCAGCTTCGCTGCGCATGCCATGCCATGCGTTGAGGATGGCCTCATCTGTCATGGACTGCATCCATAAGCGCCGCGTAGGCTTGGTCCATTTTCCGTAACGCGCCAGATTGTGAAAGATCAGTTCCCCTTCACGCCCGGCATCGCATGCGTTGACGATTTCCGTGACGTCCTTGCTCCTGGCAAGCTGAAGAACCTTTTTCAAACGGTCTTCCGACTGCTTGATGGGTTCCAGTTCAAACTTCCTGGGGATGACGGGCAGATAGTCGAATTTCCACGGCAGGGACTTTCCTTCTTCCGTCATGGGTTTTTTCTGTTCCAGCAGATGACCTACGGCAGAGGTGATGATGGCCCGGTCATTCTGGTAAAATGCCCCGGACTTGTCCCGGGTGAATTTTCCAAGCTCTTTGCCGAGCACTCTCGCCAAATCAGTGGCGACGCTCGGCTTTTCTGCTATAATTAACGTTTTGGACATATCGGCGGCTCGGAAAAAGTGCTGAACAATAAAAGCGACGCTGCCCGCACGGGGAAGGGGGCGTTGCATTTGGAGCTGAATTCCTACTCCCCTACCCCCCATGCTTGTCAATAACCAATTATGTATTTACGGGAAAAGCGCGCTTTTATGTCAAAATAACGGATTCCCTCATCTCCATTTTTCCGAAAAGCCGCTCTGCCACCTTGCCTGCCATCCGCTGCCATGCTATTTACGGGATGATGAAAACCGGTTTTTCTTTCGTTCTTCTTCCTTCCTGCCTCGTGCTGCTGGCAGCCTGCTCCCCAGCACCGTCCGACCGCATTGCGAAGAATATGCCGGCTTATGAACAGCTCCCGAAGGAGCATCAGGCCAAAGTGGCGCGCGGGGAGCTGGAAAAAGGAATGTCTCCCATGGCGGTTCTGCTGGCATGGGGGGAACCCGAACGGAAAATGGCGGGCAGGATGAACGGGAAGAATACGGAACGGTGGATTTACACGCGGAGCGGCACGGGCTGGTCCCTGGGCCTGGGCGGAGGAGGATTCCGGGGCAGGGATTCCGGCATAGGCACCGGGATAGGCGTCACGATGCCCCTGGGCAGCCGCCCGCCCGTCTCCTGCAATGTCCTGTTTGAAGACGGGAAGGTCATCGGCTGGGAAGCCGTCAATGGCTTTTAAACGGCGTTCCCCGCCTTGTATTTCCCATCTGCCCGGCCCGGCGTTTTCCCTATTTGCCGGCGGCCTTGACGATGGCTTCCACCAGACCGTTGATATCGTGTGTTTTCGCTGTAATTGAAGGGGCATGCCCCAGCTCCTTGAGGGTTGCCGTGGTTACCGGGCCGATGCTGGCGGCCCTGCATCCCTCCGGCCACGGAAGCCCCAGCTTGAAAAAGTTCTCCGCCGTGGAGGAACTGGTGAACGTCACGATGTCCGCTCCGCGTTCGCGGAAAGCCGCCTGGGCTCCCGCCACATCCTCCGTTTCCGCTTCCGTTTTGTAGGCGATGCATTCGTCCACAATGGCGCCCAGCGCATTCAACCCGTCGTAAATCACGCGGCGCGCTTCTTCTCCGCGCACCCACAGGAATGTGCTGTGTTCAATGGTTCCTATTTCTTCGCGTGCGTCCCTGAACGCTTTAACGAGGCCCTCCGCCACAAACTTTTTAGGCATGACATCCACGGCCAGCCCGTATTCCCGGAGCTTCGCCTCCGTCCCTGGCCCGATGGCCGCAATCCTGGCTCCTCCAATGCTCCGGATGTCCCTGTACACGGCAAAAAACGCCTGGAAGAAGCGTTCCACCCCGTTGGGGCTGGAAAACACCAGCCAGTCATATGTGTGGGCATGCACCACGCTTTCCGCAAATTCCCTCCTGTTGGAGGGCGGGGCAATGCGTATGACAGGCATCTCCAGCACTTCCGCCCCCAGGCGGCGCAGGCGCGCGCTCAATTCCCCGGCCTGGGCACGGGTGCGCGTCACCACGATGCGCTTGCCGAACAGGGGCAGTTTTTCAAACCAGTTCAGGGACTCGCGTTCTTTCACCACATCCCCGATGACAACTACTGCGGGAGCGCCCAACCCAGCCTTCTGCACCCTGGCGGGCAATGTTTTCACAGTGCCCGTAACCGTGCGCTGAATGCCCGTGGTGGCCCACTGGACGGCGGCGGCAGGCACAGACGGTTCCTGCCCGTACCCGATCAGGGCTTCGCATACATCCGCCAGTTCCCGCATTCCCATCAGCATGACTTTCGTGCCCTGCGCCTCGGCTATTCCCCTCAAATCCAGGGAAGACGCCTTCTTGTTCTCGCCTTCATGGCCCGTAAATACGGTAAACTGCGTGCAGTACCCGCGGTGCGTCACGGGAATGCCTGCGTAGGCAGGCCCCGCAATGGCGGAAGTAACGCCCGGAACAACTTCAAAAGGGATGCCCGCTTCATGCAGGGCGTCCGCCTCCTCCCCCCCGCGCCCGAAGACGTAGGGGTCGCCCCCTTTCAGGCGCACCACTTTTTTCCCGGCACGGCCCAGCCTGACCAGCAGGGCGTTGATTTCCTCCTGCGGCAGGGCGTGGCGGGAAGCCCGCTTACCCACAAAAATCCTTTCGCATGCAGCAGGAGCCCAGTTCAGCATTTCCGCCGAACTCAGCGCATCATATACCAGCACTTCCGCCATTCCCACCAGTTCCCGCCCGCGGACGGTTATCAGGCCGGGGTCGCCGGGACCCGCTCCAAGCAAATAGACAATACCCTGTTGCATGCCGCCATTCAACTCCACCATCCGCTTTTTGGCGACAAGAAACCCCGCCATGCCCGGATTCATTTCATTGATGGCTAAATTGTCACAAAACATCCGCAAAAGATCCTTGTTTTTTTAATAAATACAATTATCCCGCATTTATGAATATTTCACGCCTCCTTACAGCTACTCTTGCCGCGGCATTCACTTTGCCCGCCCTGGCGGATATCCCGGCCTCCCGCGTTCCCGCCCCCGTGAAAGAGCAGGTACAGAAGCAGTATCCGAACGCAGGCGCCATTGAATGGGATTTCGACAATGACGAAGATGTCTATGAAGCCGAATTCCACCTCAATGGACTGGAATACGAGGTGAAATTGTATCCCGACGGCACTGTCAGCCTGGTTAAGGCGGATATTTCCCTCCAGCATCTTCCAGCCCCCGTTACGGCGGCCATCGCCCGCGATTTCCCGGGGTATGCCCTCCGCCGCGCCAGGCAGATTACCGTCCGGGGAGTCCTGAAGTACCGGGTGGACTGCCGGTCCGAATCCCCCGCCGTGCGCAAAGTGAAGCTTTATTATTCTCCGGACGGCAAGCTCCTCTCCCAAAAAACGGATGATTGAATTCGCCGTTTTTCCGCACATTTCCGTATGACAGAAGCCGGGGGACTCCCCCCGGAGGCTGACACGGCGCCCTCTGGATTCAACAAAACCTGATGATATAAGGTCAAATTTGCAATGATTGAGTTATTCAATATCGATCTTCTTTCCTATACGGTACAGACGGCGGAAACCGCCCCAACGCATTCCTATACCATTTACTGGTTGATTCTGCTGGGCTCCATGCTTCTGAGCTGGCTGGTCAGCGCGCGCATGAAGAGCCGCTTCAGCGAATATTCCCAGATTCCCATTCCCGTAACAGGGAGGCAGGTGGCGGAGCAGATGCTGAAGGACAACCATATTACGGACGTGAAGGTGATTTCCACGCCCGGCCATCTGACGGACCATTACAATCCGGCGGACAAAACCGTCAACCTGAGCGAGTCCGTTTACAATTCCAACAGCATTGCCGCCGCTGCCGTCGCCGCCCATGAAGTAGGGCACGCCGTGCAGCACGCCCAGGCTTACCACTGGCTGGGCTTGCGGTCCGCGCTGGTTCCCATCGTCCAGCTCTCCTCCAATCTGGTGGGCATTGTGCTGATGATCGGCATTGTGCTGCTGGCCATGGGCGGCTCTCCGTGGGTGCTGGGGCTGGGCATCGGCCTGTTTGCCGTGACCACTGCCTTCGCGTTCATCACGCTTCCCGTGGAATTTGACGCCTCCGCCAGGGCCCTGAAATGGCTGGACCGCTCCCACCTGATGAACTATTTCGACCATGGGAGGGCCAAGAGCGCCCTGTTCTGGGCCGCCATGACTTACGTGGTAGGAGCGCTTTCCTCCCTGGCCATGCTGCTGTATTACGTGTTTATTTTCCTGAACGCCCGCGGCAGGGAATAATCCCGCGCCGTACGGAGGAGGAAACATCCCCGGGACGCTCAATCCGGAACTGTCCGGGCCGCCTGGCCCTCACCTCCGCTTGAGCGCATGCGCCGCGCCGGGGGGCAATGAAAAAACAGGCATCATCCAGCCCCGCGGGACGACTGGATATGCCGAAAAGGAAGACCGCCGCCCTGCCAGGGTTTTTACCTGACAGGGCGGCGCCCGTTTCCGGCTGTAGACGGTTCAAGCCGTTTAATGGTCCACGTAAAGAATATCGCCCTCCGGGGTCAGCAGGACATCGTAATCATCCAGATGATCCACCACTTCCACCTTGTAACGGATGACGCCTCCTTCCGTCACTTTTTCCGCTTCTTTGATTCTGCCGCCCGGATATGGTTTCAGAGCGGCCGCGCGGACCGGCCCCGGAAGGGCCGATACCGCTATTTCCTCCTTAACCCGGAGTATCTTTCCTTCAGGGTCAACTTTGACGTCAAATTCAAAACCGTTGATGTTGAATTCAGCTTCATAAAGTTTTCCTGATCCGCTGAGCTCCCATTCAATGAAGCCGGCCCTGGGCCAGGCTTTTTTAACGGCAAAGACGGCCGCGGAGGATACGGAGGATTCCGGGATATCCGCCCATGATGAAGGAATGGCCAGGGCCATGACGGCAAATGCCAGTTTTTTGCGCAGATTCATAGAATAATCATATCATTATTTTTCATTCCGTTTCCTGAAGCTTTCTTTTAGAAGCTCCTGGACACCCCTGCGTTCACGCGGTGGTAGCAGGAGCTTCCCCTCACTTCCAGCCCGTAGCCCCCGTACACGCTCCAGCGCTCATTGCACTGCAGGGACGTGTTGTACTCCGCGCGCAGGCCGTGCCGTTCCGGGCTCACCGCCCTTCCTCTCCAGCCCATGTCGCTGTACGGGCTGTACACCGCCGCTTCCGGCACGTCCCTCAGCACGTCCCCCACATAGGACACGCGCAGCGACTGCGCCCACGGCCTCCCCTTCCATTCGTCCGTCCTGCCTATTTCCAGGCCCACGGGAATGGACAGGCGTTTCAGCGCCGCCCCTCCGAAGTCACGGCCATACCCTCCCTGTTCCCGGAAGGCGTCCTGACGGCCGTGCGTGAATTCCATCCTCACGAACGGCGTCAGCCTCCACCCTCCCGCACAGTCCGCCGTCCGGGACACTTCCGCCTGCGCCAGCCACGTCTCGTTGTTCCATTTGCCCCTGGAGGCCGGCGCCCCGCTCAGGCGGCTGGTCATGTTGTTGCGCGTTTCCGCCCACGTGAGGCTTCCCTTGAAGATCCAGTACGCCCTGTTGCTTTCTTCCATCAGGCGGCCCCAGTACAGGGAGCCCATCCGGGTGTCCTGCGTGTTGCGCCCCTGGAAGTCCCGGCTTCTGGCATGGCCGTAGAGCTGCCCGAAGGCGATCCCCCAGATGCCCTCGTCCTCCCCTCCCATGCCGCTGTCCGCCCCCACGGAGTAGCCGCCTCCGTTGTAGTCGTAGCCGTCCACGCCTCCCCGGCTGCGCTGCCGGGCGAAGTCGCCCAGCCCCATGCCCCACAGGTTGCGGGCATGTCTGTCGGCCAGGCGCGGCACGCTCAGACGGGAGAGGACGTTGCCGCCCAGGGCCGCCGCGTTGGACGCCGAGCTCCAGAGGGAGTTGACGGCCAGTTCCCCGGCCAGTTCCGGGTCAACGCGGCTGATGGGGGTTCCGTCCGCTTTCCAGACCAGCTGGAGCTGTTCGGCGTAGCCGTCGCCGTCCGCGTCCGTCCACCGGTGGCTCCAGGTTCCCGTGTAGGCGTAGGGGTCATCCACCCGGGCCGTTCCGGTGGCCTGGGAGACGGCCCCGTCAAAGTCCCCCTCATGGGTGTGTTCCACATCCGTCAGCACGTGGAAGACGCGGTCCTGCTTCCAGGAGCGGTCCGCGTAGAACCAGGGGGCGTTGGCTTCCGTGTCCGCCACGCCGATGTATCCCCCGGCCGTGAAGGTTTCCTGAGCGGAGAGCATCAGGCCCGGGCCGAAGGCCGGCCCGGCCTGGAGCTGGTGGCGCATGTCGAAGGTGAAGCCGCGGGAGAGGTCGGCGTTGTGGGCGCTGATGAAAGCTCTGTCCCCGGGGCGCAGGACGGCGCCAGGGCCGGAGAGGGTGAAGCTGGTGGCGTTGGCCTTGCTTCCTCCGGTGATTTCCAGCACGCCCTTTTCCACCGTCAGGGAGGAGTTGTATCGTTTATCCGTTATTTCCTCAGGATTCCTGCCGAAGACCGCGCCGTGTTCCAGCAGGAGGGCGCCTCCATAGAGGGTGGTATCCGCCAGGAAGCTGCTGTACCGGCTGGCGGAGAGATGCTCTTCTTCCCCCTGGTAGAGTTCGCCGCTGAAGACGATCGTCCCTTCCGTGTCGTGAACATTCCCCTCCCCGTCCGTGTAGCGGTTGAGCGTGAGGGCCATGGAGCGGTCGGGGGCTTCGTTCCGGCTGGTAATCGGGTCGTTGAAGCGGATTTCACGCCCCTCTTCCGCGGCAAGCGTCAGATTGGGCGTATAAAGTGAAGAAAACAAAGAACCGTTCATGTCAATGGCATTGGCAATGCCGTTTTCCACGGTGAAGGTGCCGTCGTAATGGTTGATGAAGACGCCACCGGTCATGTTGCCGCTGAAAAGCGCGTCCTTCGTCAGAGCGAGCAGGTCGCATTTCCCTCCCATCGTGATGGCTCCCCCGGAGGTCTTGGCATAGTTGCCGGTGAACATGCCTCCATCGCTGAAAGAAATGTCCCCATCACTGTAAATCACACCGCCATAAGCATCAGCCCTTCCGGAGTAAGCAAAATTTTTGATGAAACTGGGGTTGGGCCCTATGGTTATTGCCCCTGTTTCTGCCGCATATTTCAGTCCATCCTTTCTGACAAACATCGCGCCCCCAGCAGCAGCGTAACCGGTACTGAAAACAAAGTTACCGGTAAAAACGGCATCCGCTCCTACAGTTATCGCACCGGCAAAAAAGTCATCATAAAATACTCCACCCCGGCAGGCCTGCGTATCAGAGAAAACATAATTCCCGTCGAATTCCGCATGATTTCCTATGATGATATTTCCCCCCCTACTCCAAATCGCACCTCCGTCATAATTCTGCTCGATAGGAATAGCGCCGTGCCAATTTCTCCGGAACAGGGCGTTGTCTCCTATCACCACGTTTGATTTTTCTAAAATACGGAGAGCATGACCGTTATTTAAGAAAACAAAGCGGCCTTCCAACGTCATCGAGACGGCTCCGTCCGGGCTGTATTTTCCGGAGGTGATGGCAGCAACTCCTAGGGAATTCTCAAACTGGACGTTGCCCGTTATTTTTATACAGGAAGAAGTATTCGTCGTTGTTAACGCCATTCCGTCCAGAATGATGGAATCCATCGTCAAAACGGCAACTCCATTTTCATCAAGAACTCCCGATATATCGGGACGTGTCTGGCTGCCGGGCCGGAGGGGCATTCCTTGAAAGTTGTACAAATAATTTGGGGAGCCGCTGATGGTGCGGGACACCTCCGGATCATTGGAACGGAAATGGACAGCCGCATTCAGGGCTGAGGTCAGGGAAGAATCATCATTGCACAGGATAACGGTATCCCCGGAAGACAGCGCCCCGGAAGAGGACAATTCCTGAAGCGTGCGGTACACGTTCCCGGACGGGTCGGTTGCCTGGGAGGCGTCCACCACGAACTCCGCCCCGGAAGCGGCGCTCGCCATCGTTACGGAACACAGAAGCGCCCCCAGCAAAAAACGGCGCAACGGCCATGGAAGAGTAAGTCTCATATCTTTTAATAAGAATTGTTAATATTGGGAAGGCCGCTAAGTAACGGATTTCGAATCCGCTGTTCAAATGGCGCGTTGACAGAGAAAGCTTTAGAAAATATCCCGCTTATTCCAAAATAGATCCTCCGGAAACGGCAGGCGCGCGTCATCCCCCCGGAGAACAGCGGCAGCCGGTATCCGGAGAACCATGAGAAAGAGATACAACTATTTTATCATCAATATATTTTTATTCATGCAAACCATGAGGTTTCCATGGCGGCATTGAAGAAATATATTTCCTACTAAAATAATAGGATTGACAGCGGATTCGAAATGCGTCTGCGCAATAGTTCTCTTGCGCGGCATGCAGGGAACTCCTGCCGCAGCAGGACGGCAGGAGTTCCGGCGGCGTTCACGAAAAATTTTCCGTAGCGGGAATCCTGCTTCAGATTCCTTCCGGATGATCCGGCCCCCTCTTTCCGGCCGTCAGGCGGAAGAAGAGGGGCACCAGGAAGATGGCCAGCAGCGTGGCCGTAATGATGCCGCCCAGCACGCCGGTACCCACGGCGCGCTGCGCTCCGGCCGCCGCCCCATGGGCGAACGCCAGGGGAATGACGCCCGCCCCGAACGCCAGGGAGGTCATCAGGATGGGCCGCAGGCGCAGTTTGGCGGCGGCGACGGCAGCTTCCGCCGCATTCATGCCCTCCCGGTAAAATTCCCTGGCCACTTCCACAATCAGAATGGCATTCTTGGCGGAAAGGCCAATGGTCGTAATCAGGCCCACTTTGAAGTAGATGTCATTGGGCATGTCGCGCAGGAAGACGGCCAGCAGGGCTCCAAGCAGTCCCAGGGGCACGACCAGAATAACGGCCAACGGAATGGACCAGCTTTCATACAGGGCCGCCAGCACCAGAAAGACAATCAGGATGGAAAGGCCGAAAAGCAGCGTGGCCTGGGACCCGGCCAGCTTTTCTTCATAGGATTGCCCCGTCCATTCAAACCCCACGCCCTGCGGCAGGGAGGCGGTAATCCGTTCCAGGGCGTTCATGGCGTCTCCGCTGCTCTTGCCGGGCGCGGAAGAGCCGTTGATGGTGAAGGAGGGATAGTTATTGTAGCGCGTGAGCTGCGGAGGCCCCGCCGTCCAGTCCAGCCTGACAAAGGAGGAAAGGGGCAGAAGCTTCCCCTGGTCATTGCGGACATGCAGGTCCTCAATGTCGTTTCCGTTCAGGCGGCTTTTTCCGTCCGCCTGCACCATGATGCGGCGCACCTGGCTGTCATGCATGAAATCCCCCACGTAGCTGGACCCGAACATGACCGCCAGAGAATTGCTGATCTCCGCAATGGGAACTCCCATGGAAAAGGCTTTTTCCCGGTCAATGGAGACATGCAACCGCGGCGTATCCGCCTGGCCGGAGAAATAAACGCCCGCCAGATTGGGGTCCGCGTTGGCACGGGCCAGGAGCTCGTCCCGGGCTTCCGCCATGCGGGCATATCCCAGGCCGCCCTTGTCCTGGAGCCGGAAGTCGAATCCGGACGAATTGCCCAGCTCCGGCAGGGCCGGCATGTTCAGGGCCATGACCATCATCTGGCCGTCTCCGGCAAAGCGGGCATTGACGCGGTCAATAATCGCCTGGACAGCACTGTTTTCTCCGGGACGCTCGTCCCAGTTTTTCAGACCGACAAACAGCATGGCCATGTTGGTTCCGGAGCCCATGAAGCTGAACCCTCCCACGGAGTAAACGTGCTCCACCGGCTCATGCCGCATCAGGTAGTCCTCCACTTCCCGCAGCCGCACGCTGGTTTCCTTCTGAAGGGTGCCGGCAGGGAGGGACACCATCGCCATGAAGTTGCCCTGGTCTTCTTCCGGAAGGAAGGAGGTGGGCAGCGTAAGGTACAAATAGCCGGCCCCTGCAATAATGAGGGCATACAGGAACAGGGAGCGCACAGGGCGGCGGATCATTCCGGATACGGCACGGCCGTACCGGTCCGTGGACCGGTGTATCGTCCGGTTGAACCATCCGAAAAAACCCTTTTTCTCCTGGTGCTCCACGGAGGAGGGTTTCAGCATGGCGGCGCACAGCGCCGGAGTCAGGGAAAGGGCCAGAAACGCGGAGAAGGAGATGGACACAATGAGCGTTACGGCAAACTGCCGGTAAATGTTCCCCACAGCTCCGCTGAAAAAGGCCATGGGCACGAAAACCGCCACGAGCACGGCGGTGATGCCCACGATGGCCCCGCCGATCTGCTTCATGGCTTTCACCGTGGCGCGCCGGGCATCCAGGCCTTCCTCCATCATGATGCGTTCCACATTTTCCACCACCACGATGGCGTCATCCACCAGAATGCCGATGCTGAGCACCATGCCGAACATGGTAAGCATGTTGATGGAGAACCCGGAGAGCCACATCACGGCAAAAGTTCCCAGCAGGGCTACGGGAACGACGAGCGTGGGAATCAGGGTAGCCCGGAAGTTCTGGAGGAACAGGAACATGACCAGGAACACCAGCAGGACGGCTTCCAGCAGGGTTGAAATGACTTTCCGGATGGAGATTTCCACGAAGTGGGTGGTTTCATAGGGAATCTGGTAGGAGACTCCGGGCGGGAAATCCCTGGACAGTTCATCCATTTTGGCCTTGAGCAGGCCCATGGTTTCCACGGCATTGGAGCCGGGAGCCATCTTGATGGCCATTCCGGTGGCCGTCTGGCCGTTGCAGCGGGAAAAGAACGCGTAGCTGTTGGCGCCCAGCTCCACCCTCGCCACGTCCCCCAGTTTGACGGAGGAACCGTCTGAAAGCGTCCTCAACGCAATGGAGGCGAATTCCTCCGGCGTACGGAAAGCGTCCTCCGCTACCACGCCGGCGTTGATGGGGGCGGATTCGGGAACGGACGCCCCCCCGATGTCCCCGATGATGATGCGCTCGCTCTGGGCAGCCACGGCATTGACAATATCCGTGGGGGTCAGGCCCAGCGCCTCCAGTTTTTCCGGGTCCGGCCAGATGCGCATGGATGTCTCCGCACCGAAAAGCTCCACACGCCCGACGCCTTTCACACGCTTCAGTTCCGGGATGATGCGGGCGGAAGCCCATTCCCCCAGCTCCGTATCATTCAGGCTGCCTGTAGAAGAGAGAGAGATCATCGCCTGAATATTGTTGGATGATTTTTCCACGAACACGCCTTCTCTCCGGACGGATTCCGGCAGGCGGGATTCCACGATTTTCAGCCTGTTCTGCACTTCTACGGCGGCAATATCCGAATCCGTGCCCTGCGTGAACGTAGCGGCTATTTCCACGGTTCCGTCGGAGCTGCTGGTGGCGGACATGTACATCAGGCCGGGCGCTCCGTTGATTTCCTTTTCAATGACGGCGGTCACGGCTTCCTCCGTATCCCGGGCGGAAGCCCCCGGATATGTGGTGCGCAGGGTGATGACCGGGGGAGCAATGTCCGGATACTGGGCAATGGGCAGGCTGGGGATGGCCAGAAGGCCCATCAGGGAAATCAGGAGTGCGACTACCCAGGCAAAAATGGGGCGGCGTATGAAGAAATCAGGCATGGCGGTTTATTGCTGGGCATGGGGTTGCGGCCGGGCGGCGGCGCTGCGGACTTTCATGCCGGGGCGGAGGGACATCGTGTGGCTGACGGCAACCCTGTCCCCATCCCGGAGGCCTTCTGAAACCAGCCATTCCCGGCCGTTCAGCGTATCCGCCCTGACGGGGCGCGCTTCCAGCACGCCTTCCGGGCCCACGACAAAGACGGAAGCTCCCTGCGCGGTGCGGATGACGGCATCCCGGGGAATGGCGAAGACGTTGTCCCGCACCGCCCTGTCAAACACCACGCGCACATAGGCGCCGGGCAGCAGTTCTTGGTCCGGGTTGGGGAAGAGGGCCCGCATTTCAATAGTATCCGTATTCGGGTCCACCGCCATGTCGGAAAAAATGATCCTGCCGGAATGGGGGTATTCCTCCCCATTGGAGAGCAGCAGGCGCACCTTGATTTCGCCCAGCGGCACTCCCTTCCACAATCCGGATACGACGGCGCGGCGCAGGCTGCTGTACTGGGAGGCCGGCTGGCTGAAGCGGACGTAAATGGGGTCAATCTGTTCAATGGTGGTCAGGTGGGTGAATTCATTCTGGTTGGCAAACGCCCCTTCCGTCACCAGGGCACGGCGCACGCGGCCGGAGATGGGCGCCTCCACCCGGGTATATTCCAGATTCAGGCGCGCCTGCTCCAGAGAGGCGGCCGCGGCGGCATATTCCGCCCTGGCCCGCTCTTCCTCCGCCCTGGCCTGCTTATGCTCACGTATGCTGACGGCGCCCTTGGCGACCAGGGAGGAATACCGGGCGGCCTTGTCCTCCGCATCCGACAGAACGGCCCTGGCACGAGCCACTGCAGCCTTGCATTCATCCAGGACAGCCTGAAGCGGAGCCGGGTCTATTTTAAAAAGAAGATCGCCCGGCCGGACCGTCTGCCCTTCCTGATAGCAGCGTTCCTGAATAATTCCCGTCACGCGGGCGCGCACTTCCGCCTGGAGATACGCTTCCATACGGCCGGGAAGATTGGCGGTTACGGGAACCTGAGTACTGCGTACCGTCATGACAGACACTTCCGGCACGGTTTCGCCGGGCAATCCGGCTGCCTGGCTTTCACCCTCCCGCTGGCAGGAGAAGCAAACCACCAGCAGGGGCATGCAGAATAAAAGATTAATTATTTTCATCAGGAATCATGCTGTTTGGAACCTCAAGAAACCCCGGAACCGCACTTCCGGCAAGACCGGGGATTTTTCAATTGCCATATGATGTAAAGTATCCCATAATGGGAGAGTCAAGAGGCAATGGAAAAATTAAGTGGGGAAGGTCTTTGTCATTTATTGTAAATTGTTGACAATAAAAATCCAATGAATGGCGGAAATAACTTCGTCTTCAGAAAGGTTTCTTCTGCGCGCAGCTCCCGTTTCCGCCGGGGCTCTTCCGGCGGAAACAATCAATTCCCTCCCACCAACCGCAATACAGGATGGACAAACAGAATTTACTAACCATCGGCAATCTGTCCAAACAGACCGGCGTACATGTCAAATCCCTCCGGTATTATGAACAACTGGGCATTTTGCTCCCGGCCTATACGGACCCGGACACCGGCTACCGTTACTACACTCTTTCCCAGATTCCCGTGGTGGATGCCATCCGCGTCTGCATTTTCCTGGATATTCCCCTGAAGGAATTTACCGGCTTCCTGACCAGGGACCAGCGAAGGATCCATTATAAGAAACTTTTCTCCCACGGCACCATGCTGGCACACCGGAAAATCAGGGATATTCAGGAAAAGCTGCGCCTGCTGGAAAAATTCCGGAAACAGATGGGCCGGGAAGAAGATCTTCTGCTTCATGGGGAACAGGCCATCCACGCATTGCCGGAAAAATACTGCTGGGTGGCGCCCTATGCGGGAAAACAGCATACTCCGGAATTTAACATTCTTATCACCCGCATCTTTGACGATATTGACCGCTGCCAGCTGCGGCTGGGCGCGGAAGCCGGCCTGCTTTCCTTCCACCGGAAAGCAGGGACGGAGCAGTTCCTGTATGTGGAGGTGGAAGCGGCCGGAAGAGACGCCCGGCGGATGAAGGAAATCATGCGCCTGCCCGCCGCCTCCTTTCTCTGCGTCATCAGGCAGGAAAGCGGCATTGCGGAGGCGCCCGGCGTTTTTCCGGACCTTTTTGCGCAGGAATATGATAAAATCATTATGGAGACGGAATTGTTTCCCGGAGATTACGATGTGGCAAATCCCAAATTCGAACTGAGATGCAGCCTGCCGCCGGGTGGGAAATGAATCCGGAAATTTCCGCGCATCCGCCGGCGGGAGCGGAAGATGCAAAAGCGCTCCCGCCAGCCGGGAACCGCCCCCCGCGAACCTCCGCCGCCCTGCGGAGCGGCCCCGCGCCTGCGGACACAAAGTCTCAGGCAGTTTCATGAAATGGCATTGCATTTCCTTATGCAGCATATAAAATAATGGGGTGGCACATTGCGACACTACACAACCGGACTTAAAGGAAAATGCCGTCAGGGCTTTCAAGGCCATGTTGCTGGCGCGGGCTTTTGACACCAAAATTTCCAGCCTTTACAAAGCGGGCAAAATTACGGGGGGCGTTTACCTGGGCCGCGGACATGAAGCGATTGCCGCATGCGGAGGCGTCTTTCTGACTGCCGGCTACGATGTAATCGCCCCGTTCATCCGGGAACAGGCGGCACGCGTCACCTGGGGGGAACCGATTATTGAAGCGGCACGCGCCTACCTGGGTTCCGCCCTGGGATATATGAAAGGGCGGGACGGCAATGTCCACCGGGGCCTGCCAGCGGAAGGCTATATGGCTCCCATCAGCCATCTGGGCAGCACGGTGGCTTTCGTCATCGGCTGCCTTTTCGCCAAGCGCCTGGACGGCAAACTGCCCGGCCCCGTGGGAGTAGCTTTCTGCGGCGACGGCACCACGTCCACGGGTGCTTTTCACGAAGCCGCCAATATGGCGAACGTGGAGCGGCTGCCTCTGGTGCTCGTGGTAACCAATAATCAATTTGCCTACTCTACCCCCAATATCAGGGAATTCGGAGAAGCCTCCCTGGCGGACAGGGGCCGCGGCTACGGATTCACCGTGCATGAAACGGACGGCACGGACTTCATGGCCACGCTGGAAACCTTCCGGACCGCCGTCAATAACGCGAGGGAAGGCCGGGGCCCCCAGTGGGTACTTGCCAAGACCCTCCGCATGTGCGGGCACGGGGAACATGACGACGCCTCCTACATCCCCAGGGAGCTGAAAGAGGAATATGAAAAAAAAGACCCCGTGGCAGTCGCGGAACGGCAGCTGCTGGAAGCCGGCTGGCTCACGCCGGAAGAAACGGCGGCTTTGAAAAAACAGTATGCCGATGAAGTCCAGCTGGCCGTAGCCACCGCGCAGCGGGAACCGGAACCGGACCCCTTCCGGGAAGACTGGAACGCCACGGTATGGAGACCTTATTAAGCCAGCAAACGGAATATTCCCATGAGCGTAACATACATTGATGCCATCCACGACGCCCAGAAAGACCTGCTTACGGAAGACAGGGACGTCTTTCTGTACGGGCAGGACATAGGCGTTTTCGGCGGCGCTTTCAAAGCGACCAAGGGCCTCAAGGAGCTGTTCCCGGACCGGGTGATTGACGCCCCCATCAGTGAGGACGCCATGGCCGGCATGGTGACCGGGGCCGCCGTCATGGGCAAGAAGCCCATTATGGAAGTCCAGTTTGCCGACTTCAGCACGATCGCTTTCAACCAGATTGTCAACATGGCGGCCACCCATTACTACCGCACGGGCATTCCCGCCAACATCACGGTGCGCCTGCCCTGCGGGGGAACCCCCGGCACCGGCCCTTTCCACAGCCAGAGCCTGGAAGCCTTGTTCGCCCATTATCCGGGCCTGCACGTCATGACTCCGGCCACGGTAGCGGATGCCTACTGGATGCTGCGCCAGGCCGTGGAAATTCCGGACCCCGTCATTTTTCTGGAGCACAAGTTCCTGTACCGCTGGCTGAAGGCGGAGGACAATTACCGGGAAGCCCCGGTCATCCCGTTCGGCACGGCCCGGATCGCCCGCACGGGGAAGCATGCCACCGTGGTGGCGTACAGCGCCATGGTGCCGGAAGCCGTGCGTGCGGCAGACCTGCTTGAGAAGGAAAGCGGCTATGAAGTGGAGGTCGTGGATCTTCGGACGGTGCGCCCGCTGGACATGGATACCGTTATCGCCTCCGTAGCGCGCACCGGCCGCGTCCTGGTCGTCGGGGAAGATTTTCCGTGGGGAGGCGTCACGGCGGAAGTTGTCTCACGCATTGTCGCGGAAGGCTTCCACCTGCTGGATGCCCCGCCCCAGAGGCTCAACGCACGGGATACCCCCATCCCTCAGCACCCCAACCTCTGGAAGGCGCACCGCCCCACGCTGGAATCCATTGCCGCCTCCATCCGCCATCTTCTATCCATTTGATTCAACCCAGTTTCCATCATGCCTAAAGTACCCATTCTGATGCCCCAGCTCGGGGATTCCATTGCGGAAGCCACTGTGCTGCGCCTGCTGGCGGCCCAGGGCGATACCGTAGAAGCCGACCAGGAAATCTTTGAGGTAGAAACCAACAAGGCCACCATGGGGGTCACCACCATGTGCGGCGGCATCCTGAGCGATGTGTTCATCAAGGAAGGGGAATCCGTCGTGGTCGGCGCCTGCATGGCCATGATTGAGGCCACGGAAGAGGAAATTGAGCGTTCCGGAGCGACTCCGGCCGGAGATTCCACCCAGCCGTCCCTTCCAGCCAGTCCGGAATCCGTTCCCCAGGCCGCGCCCTCCGCCCCTCCCCGGGAGGAAAAACCCGCAGGCGTCCACTTCGGGGTGACGGGGGAATCCTATCAGGAAAACGGAACGGACCTGAAAGTCCAGCCCAGCGTGCGCGGCCTCCCCGTACCCGCCGGCATGAAGGGCGCGCACTACATGTCCCCCCGGATGAAGGCGCGCATGGATGAATTGGGCATGAGCGCCTCCGACATCGCTTTCATCTCCGGTTCCGGGGCGGGCGGACGCGTCACCATTGACGACCTGGAAGAATTCCTGGAATATGTCAGCCAATGGCCGCACCGCAAGGCCTCATCCATGCGGCTGGCCGTGGCGGACGCCATGCGCCGCAGCTGGACGCGCCCGCTGGCCTCCGCCGGGCGTCCCGTATTCATGGACCCCCTCATCAAGCACAGGCAAAATTCCCCGCTGCGGCCCGGCATCACCCTGTACTTTGCCCGCGCCCTGGCCCTGGCCCTGGCGGAAAGCCCGGAATGCGCCGGCTATCTGGTGGGGGAAAACATTCTTTCCCCCAAAACAATTGACATCGGCATCGCCGCCCAGGTGGCGGACGGCGTCATGGTTCCCGTACTACGCCGCGTGAACGAACGGACGATGGAAGAACTGCTGGAAGACTATAACAGGCTGATTGCCCAGGCGCGCCGCCGCAGGCTGGCTCCGGAAGACAGCACGGGCGGCATCGCCACGGTCACCAACTTCGGCGGCTTCGGCCTCACCTTTGCCGCACCTATGCCCATGCCCAGCGAATCCATTATCCTAGGGGTGGGGGCCGTCACCAAAACCCCGGTCTGGAGTGACGAAGTGGAGGCGTTTATCCCCATCTCCAAGGCCAACATCGTGGCTACGGGAGACCACCGCGTGGTGGACGGAGCGGACATCGGCCGCCTGCTCAAGCGCGTGGCGGAATTGCTCCAGCGCCCGGAATACCTGTAACCAGCCCCGTTCCCCAGCTTCACGCCGCATGACAACAGACCCGCCCGTATTAGGCCTGGTAGCCGGAGACGGCGTTTATCCGGAATATATTGTCCGGGGCGCACGCCGCCGGACGCCGGAATTGCGTATCGTGGCCGTAGGGTTCAAGGGGGAAACCAACCCCGCCGTCATCCCCCTGTGCGACGCTTACCAGGAATTCAGCGTGGGCCAGATAAGCAAGCCGTTCACTTTCCTGAAAAAGCACGGCGTAAGGAACGTCATCATGGCCGGCGGCATCAATCCGAAGAACATTCTTTCCCTCCGTCCGGACCTTCGCGCCCTTTCCGTATTGATGCGCATGCCGGAAAAAAATGCGGACTCCCTGCTTGGGGCCGTCATCACGGAAGCGGAAAAGGAAGGCTTCACCATCCTCCCGGCCTCCACCTACATGGAGGAGCACATGCCGCAGCCGGGGCATATCGCCGGACCGCCTCCCACGCCTGAACAATGGGAGGATGCCCGCTTCGGCATGCAGACGGCCAAGGAAATCAGCCGTCTCCACATCGGGCAGTCCGTCATCGTGCACGGCGGCACCGTCATCGCCGTGGAAGCGATTGAAGGCACCAACAACTGCATACGCCGCGGTGGGGAACTGGGCAACGGCAAACCGGCTACGCTGGCCAAAGTGGCCCGCCTGGGGCACGACATGCGCTTCGACATCCCGACAGTCGGCCCCGTCACCATTGAAACGTGCGCGGAATGCGGCATCAGGCAAATCGCCCTGGAAGCGGGCAAAACCATCTTGCTGGAACGCGACCGGGTGGAGGAATTATGCAAAAGGCATAAAATCAGCCTGCATGCCCTTCAGACCGTGGAACAGGACACTCCTTCCCCGGAAAACCGGCCCGCATAAAAATCCCCTCGTCCGGAAATCCGGACAAGGGGAGGTCATCCCGCGTACGGGATGAAGAATGGGAAACGGCTTGCTTCAACTGCCGCCGGGACTAAGAATTCTTATCCTTGTCCATCATGGATTTGGCCTTGTCGCTCACGCTTTCAGCCATGTCCTTGACGGCTTCCTTGCCTCTTTCGCAGGCGTCTTTCATCTTGTGCTTGCCTTCCTCCATTTTGCCGGAAGCGGCATCGTTCGCACATCCGCAGCCTTTATTCATATGATCCTTGGATTCACACATAATAAGCAAATATTTTTATTGTTCATCGTTTGAGTTAACCGTTTTTCACAGCGTCACCGACGGCTTCGGCCTTATCGGCAGCCCTGTCCGCCGCATGGTCAACGGCGTCCCTGCTGTCCTGATAAGCATCCCTGGCGGTTTCCTTGCCCTTTTCGTAGGCGTCCCTGGCAGCCTGCCTGCCTTCCTTCATTTTTTCGGAGGCGGCGTCCTTGGCAGCCTTGGCGCCCTCTTTCATGTGCTCTTTGGCTTCAGCCATGTCCTTGTCTCCCTTGGAGCAGGAGCCGCTGCCGCAGGCTCCCTGGGCCAGGGCCACCACCGGAATCGCAACGGCCGCTGCCGCTATCATATAGATCAATTTTTTCATGATGTTATTCTATCTGGTTTCATTCCAATAGACTCTTTTTTCATGAAAAACCATGAATCCGGCAGTGTCATTCTGCGTTCACTCCCTCAGGTTAAAAGCCAGAACCGCCGCAGAGGCAACGCAATCCCGGCATGGCACGGCCCCCTCTTTTTTCAACTCCCTGCAATGGGAATAGCCCAGCTTTTCCACAAACCGCCGCCTCAGCTCCTCCCTGGACTGCACGGGCGTACACAGCAGCGCCCCGTAAAGGGCGCCGCACAGGCCGTCTGGAGCCTTTCCGGTACCGCAAGAGGAAACGGTTTCCAGCAAATCCTCCCTGCCCAGGGCCGCGCAGACGGCCTGGGCGCAGTTGTGGCGCCAGGGCGCCGTGCGGAAGGTGGACAGAGCTTCTTCTTCTATGTTCATGCCCTTACTGTAGGCTCCGCCTCTTTCCGGGTCAAGACCCCCTTTCCGGCCGTCCATCCGGGGGCGGGAAGACAGTTTCTCCCGGCATCCCGCGCCGGAGGCGCTCACTTTCCGGCAAGCCTCCGGCTGGTTTCCAGGCGCGCAGCCAGTTCCTCAAAGGGAACGGTTCCATCCAGACAGAAGCTCACCCAGTTTTTCTTATTCATATGGTAGGCCGGAAAACGGCTGCGATTATCCGCAAGAATCCCGGACTCACCGGGACAAACCCGCAGGTTCAAAACCTCCACCCGTTCCTTGGAACTGCCCCCCAGCTTCAAGCGCGGCACAGCCAGAAAAGCGGCGTACCATTTTTCCGTATCCTTCCGCCGCACCACTGCGTTCCCCGGAAACTTCCTCCACAGGAATTCCAGTTCCTCCCCGTAAGCTTTACGGATGTGCGCGATGAGGCTCCGGGCGGGAGCCGCCTTGAAAAAATCAGGTTCAAAGCAGCATTCCGCCACATGCCACAGTTCTTCCTCATATTCCCTGCGGAGCATTCTTGTCCGCAACCTGTCCTCCGTTCCCGGGTCAGCATGCCGGATATTCTTCCCGTCCGCATCATGTACCGTTGCATGAACAGAACCGTCCGCGTGTATTTCCAATTCCATGCAGAACTGGCCGTCCAGCAATGCCGCCCTGCGCAGAAAACCGCTTTCCACACGAACGAAACCGAAGGAGAGCAGCTTTTCCACGCACAGCTTCCTGTCCCTGAAAACGCGTTCCACAGTTTTTTCATACCAGTTTTTCCGGGGAATACGGCGAAAGAACATAAGAAAAACAAGGTTAAAGACGAAGGAGGGAAGAGCGCCCACCACTTCCGTTCAGGTTCAAACGGAATCATGATAGGGCCGCACGAAAACGGCACAAGGATAAAATAACCCGCGGCTCTACTCCGGGACGCACACCGGAAAAACGGCCCTATCTGCCCGTCAGCACGTACCACACGAACAGGCTGTTGTGCTTCACGTACCGCCTGAGCAGTCTTCCCGGCTCCCGGTAAATGCGGTACAACCACTCCAGACCGTTCTTCTGCATCCATCGCGGAGCCCGTTTCACCGTACCGGCATGGAAAGCGAACGCCGCCCCTACGCCCACATAAACCGCGGGGGGCAGCAATTCCCTCTGCTCCGCCATCCACCGCTCCTGTTTCGGGCAGCCCAGCCCCACCCATACCACATTGGCCCCGCTTGAAGCAACCGCCTCCCGCATGTTTTCCAGATCTTCCTCCGTCCAAGGGCGGAACGGAGGGGAATACGCCCCGGCCAGTTGAAAACCGGGGTATTTTTCCTTTAATGCCCCAGACAGGGCTTCCAGCAGCTTCTCATCCCCGCCCAGCAAAAAATGGCGCAAGCCCGGATATTGCACATTCGAACGCACCAGCGCTTCCATCAAATCCGGCCCGCTCACACGGCACGCTTCCCTTTCCCCGGAAGAAAGCCTCCGGTTCAGCCTCCACACTACCGGCATACCGTCCGGGCAAATCACGTCCATCCGTTCCAGCACGTTCCCGTAATCCCGGTCATGCACGCCGAGGGTTACCACATGGGCATCCGCCGCGGCCACCAGAAACGGAGCTTCCGCCTCCAGCGCGCGTTCCGCCAGCGCAGCGGACATCTCTTCCACGGAACTGACGGCTACGGAAAAGCCGAATACGTTTCTGGTTTCGCACGGTATCCGCGCGCCGGGACGGTCAGAATTGTCTGGAATAGTCATGGCCTGAGAACATGCAGCGTGAGCATTACGGCAGGGACAGTCTCAGCCCGTCATACGCGGGCATGACGTTTTCCGGCAGCTTGCCGGAAAGAATCCCGTAATCCATATCATGGGACAGGTGGGTCAGCACGGCGCGGCGGGGCCGGACGGCGGCAATGGCGGCCAACGTTTCCTCCAGGCACATGTGCGTGGGGTGCAGATGATAACGCAGTCCGTCAATAATCAGCAAATCCACTCCTTTCATCCTCTCCAGGGACGGGGCCGGGATGCTTTTCACATCCGGCATGTAAACCAGGCTCCGGCCTTCCGCTTCCAGGAGATAGGCATATGTCTCCACCCCGGCATGGAGCACCGGAAGGGGCGTCGCCAGCACGTTCCCCACACGGAACGGAGCCGTCACCTCGTGAGGCTCCGGCCTGACGTACCCGCTCCGCCCCGGTTTAGGAACGAACGCCCAGCCGTACATGGTCCGCAGGGCGTCCACCGTCATGGGAGAAGCATACATGGGCAGGCCGCCGGACCGGCGCCAGCAGAAGGCGCGCAAATCGTCAAAACCTCCCACGTGGTCCACATGGGCATGCGTATAAAGAACGGCATCCACATCCGTGATATTTTCCCGCAGGGCCTGCTGCCGCAAATCCGGGGAAGAATCCAGCAGGAGGCGGGTGCCAGCGGCCTCCACATAAATTGAAGAACGCAACCGCCTGTTTCTGGGGTCCGGGGACGTGCAGACCGCGCAGGAGCAGCCTATCTGCGGCACTCCGGTGGACGTTCCTGTGCCCAAAAAGAGAATGTTCATCACAGAGGTCATGATTGCGTTTAGGGCAAATGATGCCATAATGCATTCAAAATCCAAAGCCCGAATGCTTACATTGCTGAAAATTAAAAACCTGGCCCTTGTGGACCAGCTGCTCTGGGAACCCAGTTCCGGATTCATCTGCATCACGGGGGAAACCGGGGCGGGGAAATCCGTCATTATTGGAGCCATACGCCTGGCGCTGGGAGAACGGGCGGACAAGACGCTCATCCGCTCCGGGGAACAGCAATGCAGCGTGGAAGCTGTGTTCCATCTGCCGGAATCCTCCCCCGTGCACGCCATTCTGAACGAGCATGGCGTCCCGCCCTGCGAAGACGGCAACCTGATTATCAAGCGCCTCATCTCTTCCACGGCCAACCGCCAGTTCCTGAACGACAGCCCGTGCACCCTGAATCTGCTGAGGGAAGCGGGAGCCTGCCTGGTGGACATGCACGGCCCCAGCGACCACCGCTCCCTGGTCTCCCAGGAAAGGCAGCTTTCCCTGCTGGACGCCTTCGGGGAGCACGCTCCCCTGGTGCACGCCTATTCGGACGCCTGGAGGCAATGGCAGGATGCGCGCCGGGCCTATGATGACCTGGAACATGCGGAAGCGGCCACCGCACGGGAAATAGAACTGCTGCGCCACCAGGTGGATGAAATAGATTCCGCCGCCTTCACTCCGGAAGAAGTGCTCACGCTGGAAGAACGCTGGCAGCGCGCCCGCAACGGCACCCGGCTCCGGGAACAGGTCTCCAAAATGCTTTCCATGCTGGAGGAAACGGATCTGCCCGGCCTGGGGACCCAATTGAGGGAATTGACACGGGCGGCCCATGAGCTGGAACGCATGGACGCCTCCACCGCCGCGTGGCTGGCTCCATTGGAGGGAGTGAATTTGGAACTCAAGGAAATTGAGGGACGCCTGGCGGATTATTCCGCCGAACTGGACTGCGACCCCCGGGAACTTTTCCAGCTGGAGGAACGCATCAACCTGCTGGAATCTCTAAAAATGAAATACGGCCCCTCCTTTGAGGACGTCTGCTCCCGGAGGGAGGAGGCGGCCAGCCGCCTGGACCGCATTGAACACCGCACGGAACGCCTGGAAGAGCTGAGGGCCTCCATCGCCGTCGTGCGCAAGCAGATGGACGCCGCCGGGCAGGCTCTGACCAGAGCGCGCCAGGACTCCGCGCCCAGGCTGGCGGCTTCCATCGTCAGGCACTCCCGGGAGCTGGGATTCCGCCAGGCCGTCTTTGAAGTGAGCCTCTCCCCCCTTCAGGAACCGGGCTCACAGGGAATGGAAACGGTGGAATTCCTGTTTGGCCCCAATCCCGGAGAACCCTCCAAGCCTCTCCGTCTGATTGCCTCCAGCGGGGAACTGGCGCGCATCATGCTGGCGATTAAAAGCGCCCTGGCCCACAAGGATGCCACCCCCCTGCTGGTATTTGACGAAATAGACGCCAACGTGGGCGGAGAAGTGGCGCGGGCTGTGGGATTCAAGATGCAGCAGCTCGGAAACAGGCACCAGGTGATCTCCATCACGCACTTCCCGCAGGTAGCGGCCCTGGCCTCCCATCATTACCTGGTTCAGAAAGCATCCGCGGGCAACCGCACCATCTCCTGCCTGCGGGAGGTGAGCCATGAAGAACGGGTGGATGAACTGGTCCGCATGCTGGGCGGCGGCGGAGACCACGCACGCACGCTGGCCCAGGCCCTGCTGCAGCCCTCCTGAACGGGAAATGCCGGTGGGGGAGAGGCCGCCCTATTTCCCCAGGCCCCCCAGGCGTGGGGTGAACCCCCGCAGCCTCAGGGAATTGAATACGACGCACAGGGAACTCAAACTCATCGCCCCGGCGGCAATCATGGGATTCAGCGTAAGGCCGAAGGCGGGATATAAACACCCGGCGGCCAACGGAATGCCGATGATGTTGTAAAAGAAAGCCCAGAAAAGATTCTGCCTGATGATGAGCAGCGTGGTGCGGCCCAGCTGGACAGCTTCCGCCACGCCTGCGGGGTTGCTCTTCATCAGCACGATGTCGGAGGATTCCATCGCCAGCTCCGTTCCGGACTTCATGGAAATGCCCACCCGGGCGCAGGCCAGAGCCGGGGCGTCGTTCACGCCGTCCCCTACCATCGCCACCTTGTCCCCGCGTTCCTCCATCTTCATCACATGGGAGGCCTTTTCATCCGGAAGCACGTCGGAGACCACCTCGTCAATGTGGAGTTCTCCGGCCATGTGCCGCGCCGTGGCGGCGTTGTCCCCCGTCAGCATGACGACGCGCAGGTTCATCCGCTTCAAACTGTCCACCGCCGCACGGCTGTCCGGTTTCAGGGAATCCGCCACCATGATGACGCCGGCAGGGCATCCGCCCCTGCCCACATACAGCGGGGACGCGCCCTGCCGCATGAACTCCCGCAGGCGGCTTTCATCCTCCTTCCAGGAAATTCCCTTATCCTGCATGAATCCGGAATTGCCCACCGCATAAGGCACCCCATCCACCGTTCCGGCAATGCCGCGGCCAGGAACCACGGATAAATCCGCCACGGCGCGGACAGGCAAATTCAGAAGCCTGGCGTGTTCATAAACAGCCTTTCCTACAGGATGTTCCGAACCCTGTTCCAAAGCCGCCGCCATTTCCACCAGCGCGTCCGCATCCATGCCTTCCTCCGGCAGCACGGCCACTACCCGCGGCTCCCCTTCCGTCAGGGTGCCCGTCTTGTCAAAAACGACGGTATCCACGCGGCTCAGGGCTTCCAGAGCTCCGGCGGACTTGCACAGGATGCCCAGCCGCGCGCCCCTGCCCGTCCCCACCATAATGGCGATAGGCGTAGCGAGCCCCAGGACACAGGGGCAGGAAATCACCAGCACCGCAATTGCCCTGGCGAGGGCGAAGGAAAACCCCTCCCCGGCAGCCATCCACCCAACCAGCGATACCAGGGCAACGGCAATGACCGCAGGGACAAAGAAATAGCATACCCGGTCCGCCAGCCGCGCAATGGGCGCCTTGGACTGGCTGGCCTGTTCCACCAGGCGGATCATGCGGGCCAGCGTGGAATCCCCGCCCACGCGTTCCGCGCGGATTTTGAGATACCCGGCCCGGTTGAACGTTCCGCTGATCACCCGGTCCCCCGCCGCCCTGTCCACCGGCATGCTTTCCCCCGTCAGGTCCGATTCATCCAGAGCCGCCTGCCCCTCTTCAATCATGCCGTCCACCGGAATCCGCTGCCCGGTTTTCACCACTACCAGATCCCCGGAACGAATTTCATCCAGCGGAACGGCGCGCTCCGCGCCGTCATGCCATACCAGCGCCTCCTGGGGAACCAGCTTCACCAGCCCTTTTACGGCGGCATTCGTTTTCCGATAAGAGCGGCGTTCAAGGTATTTCCCCAGGGAAATCAGGGTGACGATCATGGCCGCAGATTCAAAATACAGCTCCATTCCCTCCACACTGAAACCCTGCCACATCCCCGCAACCAGCAAATACAGCCCATACAGAAAAGCGGAGCCGGAACCGATGGCGATCAGGGAATCCATATTGGGAGACAGCGCCACAAGCTGCCGCACGCCGTTTATCAAATAATGCCGGTTCAGCCACAGGACGGCGCCCGCCAGAATGCCTTGTGTCCACCAATTCATCCAGAGCCCCCAACTCCCTTCCGGGACGGGCCAGTTCCACATGGGGCCCATGGACAAATACATCAAAGGAACCAGCAGCAGAATGGACCAAACGAGGCGGGAGCCGCCCGTTTCCTCCTGTTCCAGCCTTTCCTCCCTCTCCGTTCCGGCAAGCGGCTCCTCCTTCCAGTCCGCCAGGTGGAAGCCGGCTTTCTCCACCACCGGAGCTATCCGCTCCATGGCAGGGGAATCAGGTTTTTCAAACAAGACGGTCATCTTCCCCGTCAGCAAATTCAGCTCTACGCGCTCCACCCCCTCCAATCCTTCCACGGCGCGCTCCACCTTGGCGGCACACCCGGCGCAATGCATACCGGAAACAAGATAGTTCTTTTCTTCCATTGTCATTAAAACGGAATGTTTGATGTTCCGGGTCCAGACAGGACCCCATACTGTTAGCCGAACCTAACACATTTATTCCGTTCCTCAAGCCGCTTTCGCGGCTTCAGCCCCCTCTGATAAAAAATGACAAAAAAACGCCCGCGGCCCCGTACCAGTAACAAACACCTTTACTTTCTTCCATGAACATTCCTCCTCTATTCAACATCCTGGCCAGCGCGGCCTTGTTGTCCACCCCCCTCCACGCCCAGCTTTACACCCTCCATGGTGACGGCGTCAAAAAAACGGAGAGAGTCGTGGAAAAAGCGGATTATTCCGATTATGAACTCGTCTGGCACGACGAATTCGACAAAGACGGCCGTCCGGACCCTGCCAAATGGAATTACGAACACGGTTTCGTCCGCAATAAGGAAGCGCAATGGTACCAGCCGGAAAACGCCTATTGCAAAGACGGCATGCTGATTATTGAAGGCAGGAAGGAAAAACATGCCAACCCCCATTACGATCCGGAGGGAAAAAACTGGCAGACGGCACGGAAAGAGGCGGAATACACCTCTGCCTCCCTGACGACGCGCAGCAAATTTTCCTGGCTGTACGGGCGGTTTGAAATCCGGGCCAGATTCACCCCGCGGGAAGGCATGTGGCCTGCTTTCTGGACCTTGGGCGTCAAGGAAAAGTGGCCCATGTGCGGGGAAATAGACATCATGGAGTACTACCAGTCCACCTATCTGGCCAATCTCTGCTGGGGTTCCCCCAAAAAACACGTGGGCAAATGGAGCACCACTTACACGCCGCTCAAATGGCTCCAGGAAAAACACGCGGACTGGGCGGACAGCTTCCATGTCTTCCGTATGGACTGGGATGAAAAGGAAGTGCGCCTGTATGCGGACGATATTCTGCTGAACCGGACTCCCCTGGATAATACCGTCAACGCCTCTTACAAGGAAGTCGCCAATCCCTTCCGGCAGCCTCACTTCATCATCCTGAACCTGGCCCTGGGCGCCACCGGCGGAGATCTGGACAAACTGCCGCTGCCCCAGAAATACGAAATAGACTACGTTCGCATTTACCAGAAAAAGGATTCCCCCCATAAAGGAACCATTCCATACCGCGCGGAAAAGTAACCGCCCTCTTCCGGAAACAGGAAAAAGGGCAGGGATTGCGGCATGAAAAAAGCCCCATCCGGACAAACCGGACGGGGCTCTTCAAAGAACAGAAAGAGGGGCAACTCAGTTTACGCGGCCCAGATAGGAACCGTCTTCCGTCTTTACGGAAATCTTTTCACCGGGCTTGATGAAAAGGGGCACCTGCACCACCAGTCCGGTGGTCATCGTGGCGGATTTGTAAACATTGTTCGCGCTGTCGCCCTTGACGCCTTCAGGAGCTTCCGCCACTTCCATGGTGATGGCGGCGGGGAGTTCTACGGAAACGACCGTTTCATCCGTGAAAAGCAGGATGTAGATATTGCCTTCCATCAGATAATCCTTGACGGGTTCCACGATTTCCGGAGACACGGTGATGTCTTCGTATGTATCCGGATTCATGAAGTGATAACCCATGCCGTCAATGTAGCTGAACTCATATTCCTCACGGGCGAGGTTGACGCCTTCCAGGGATTCATTGGAAGTCAGGCGAAGGTTATACACCTTTTTAGTGGAAATGCTGCGGATGCTCATTTGCACATAGGAAGCCATGCGGGGGGGGCACTTGTGCTCCATGCTGACTACAACGCAAACGTCATTGTTGTAATTGACCGCGTGTCCCTTGCGAAGATTGATTACGGGTACTTTTGCCATGCGGCCCGTACCATACCATGTTTTCCCCTCCCGTCAAGGCGAAAAAACCGGGCAACCCCTTGAGGCGCTTGGAGAAAACGCTCCTGAACAGGGCAGCGGGGAAGAAAGGGAAAACGGCTGTTCCTACCGGCTGAGGTCCTGCTGGAACAGGACTTTGATGCCGCTGGAATTCAGCACGGTGCGCCCGAAGTTGAGATCCTCCACGTGAAGAGCCACCAGAGACCCCCGCCCCACGCAAGGCAGCAGGGGATAGAGAAAGTTGACGTTCATTTCCGCGGCATACAGCGCATCCAGGCATTTTTTGAGGTCTGCGGGGCCATGGCGGAGCACCGCCACCAGCACCCCGGACTCCGTATAGCAAATACCTTTCTCCAGAAAAATTTCCGACGTCCTTTCCGGATCGCTGACAATCAGGCGCGCAATAGTCGCCTCATGGCAGTCCTGCATGCTGAATCCCAGACAGAAAATGCCGTGCATGTCCAGCAGGCCGAGGAGGGCGGTCAGGGCCCCCACCCGGTTCTGGAGCATGATGGAATATTGCTTTATCGTGCTGCCGGGGGCTTTAATGGCTTCTTCCTTCATAACAATAAAGCAAATAAGGGCTGTATTCTATTTGGCGTACGTTTTAAGCACGCGCCTGATGATGGCCAGAGCCTGCTGGATTTCCTCTTCACTGACATTCAGCGGCGGCAGCAGACGGACGGTTTCCGGCCCGGCGGGAACGGAAAGCAACCCTTCCTGCCGCAGGGCCTCCACCACTACGGAGGCGATCGTCTTGCCCTCCGGCGCGGCCACCATTTCCGGGTTCAGGCCAATGCCCAGCAACAGGCCCAGGCCACGCACGCCCTGAACAACAGGCAGGTTCCAGGATTCTATTTCCCTGCGAATTTCCGCGCCCAGGCGCCGCGCCCGCTCCGGGAGCCCCTGGGAAACAACTTCCCGCAGCACGGCCAGGCCTACCGCAGTGCCGAGCGGGTTGCCTCCATACGTGGAGCCATGGGAGCCGGGATCCATGATGGAGGAAAGCTCCGTACCCTGGCCGTCAATGGCGCGGTCGGAAATCCAGAAGCCGCCGATGGGGAAACCGCCGCCCAGAGCCTTGGCCCAGGAAATGCCGTCCGGTTCCACATCCGGAGCTACGGCGCGCCATCCCATAATGTCGCCGCAGCGGCCAAAGCCGCACTGCACTTCATCCATCAGCAGAAGAAGATCGTGCTCCCTGCACAACTGCGCCAGGCCCCGCAGAAATTCCGGAGTCACGCAGTTGACCCCTCCTTCTCCCTGGACGGTTTCCAGCATGAAGGCCACCGTTTCCGGCCTGATGGCTTCGCGGGCCGTTTCCAGATCGTTGAAAGGCAAATGGCGGAATCCCGGCAGCATGGGGTCAAAGCCGATTTTGATTTTATCCTGCCCCGTGGCGGACATGCTGCCCAGCGTCCTCCCGTGGAAGGATTTGTTGAACGTAAGCACCTCATAACGGGGCTTGCCGTCCGGCTGGGGCTTGCGGTGCCCGTAACGGCGCGCTACTTTGATTAAACCGTCATTGGACTCCGCACCGCTGTTGGCGAAAAAGACTTTTCCCGGGCGCTCCACGCATTTGGTCACGATGAATTCCGCCAGATCCGCCTGCTGGGGGATCTGGTACAGGTTGGAGCAGTGCACCAGGGTGGCGGCCTGCTTTTGCAGGGCCTGCGTCACCACAGGATGGCAGTGCCCGAGCACGCAGGTCGCAATGCCGGCACAGAAGTCCAGATAGCACTTCCCCGTGCTGTCCCACAGTCGGGAGCCTTCTCCGCGGACGGCAGCCATGGGATAACGGCCATAGGAATGGAGTACGTACTGGTTGAGCTTTTCTTCTGTGTTCATAAGTTAAGGTAATATGGGCGTAGTTTGCTCTTCTGGCCCCGTCTGTAAATGATTTTTTTGGGAACCACGTCATGATTGCCGCATTTTACCCCGGAAGACAGTCACATCTTTGCCCGCCGCCCATTCATTTTTCTTTTCTTTTATCATTTTAACGGCAGAATAACCACCTCAACCAGCAATAATCCACTATGGCTCATTTTTTCAACCTCAAAGGCTTTCTGGAAGAATTCAAGGCATTCGCCCTTAAAGGGAACGTTATTGACCTGGCGGTGGCCGTCGTCATCGGCGGCGCATTCAACAAAATCGTCTCCGTCTTCGTTTCCAGCATCATCACCCCCATCATCGGCTACCTTACTTCCGGGGTCAACCTGGCATACCTGGTGCTGAAGCTGGGCGATGTGGAATTAAAATACGGGGAATTGCTTCAGGCGACCATTGACTTCCTCATCATCGCCTTCTCCGTCTTTGTAGCCATCAAGCTGATCGGAGCCCTGAGGCGCAAGAGCGAAGAAGCTCCGGCCGCCCCTGCTCCCAAGCCGGATGACGTCGTCCTCCTGGAACAGATCCGGGACATCCTGCAAAAACAGGCGGACGCCAAATAAGCCCTTTTGAACGGTTCATGCCGGTTCCATACGGGACCGGCATATTTTTTCCTCTTTACTTGTTCCGCCGCAGACGGGAAAGTGATTGCATGACCTCTCCGCTGCGCCTTTTAGCCTTTGCCCTCCTTCTTGCTCCGTCCCTGCTTCCGGCGGCGGAAAACCAGCGCTTCACTCTGGAACGCCCCTATCCGGTGGCGGAAATCCCGGAACCTGACCGCAGCCTTCCCGTCACCAACGTAATCCTGATGATTGGAGACGGCATGGGCATCCACCACCTTTCCGCCGCATGGGCAGCCAACAGAGGACGCTTATTTATTGAGAACTGCCCGGTTACGGGTATTTCCAAAACATGGTGCGCGGACAAGCTGGTCACGGACTCCGCCGCTGCGGGCACCGCCATGGCGACGGGAACCAAGACGCTTTACCATCGAGTCGCCGTATGCCCCAAGGGCAACAGGCTGGATTCCCTGGTGGACAAGGCGGCGGACATGGGCAAATCCACCGGCGTCATCGCCACCTGCGAGCTGAATGACGCCACCCCGGCATCTTTCTGCGCCAATAATGAAAAAAGATCGGATGCCTACGGCATCATTGGGGATTACCCCCGTTCCCGTGCCGATTTCATCTTTGGCGGCGGCGGCAAATACTTCACGCAGAGGCCGGACGGCAGGGATATCTTCCAGGAAATGCAGGCGCAGGGATACCGCGTCGCCCGCACCTGGGAAGAAGCCGGCGCCTTGCCTCCCGGAAAAACGCTGGCCGTCACCGCTCCGGGGAATCTTCCCCCGCCCTCCAAGCGGGGAGACGTTTTCCGCCAAGCCGCACTGAAAGCCCTGGACACCCTTTCCCGGAATCCCGACGGATTTTTCCTGATGATTGAAGGGTCCAACATCGACAAGGCAGCCCACAGCAACAACCTGGAAGAAATGATGGAAGAACTCCTTGATTTTGACCGGACTGCGGGAGCCGTGCTTGACTGGGCCTCCAAACACCCCGGCACCCTGGTCGTCATCACGGCGGACCATAATACGGGGGCATTCGCGCTCACGGGCGGCAGCCGGGAAAAGGGTGAAATAACGGCCCGGTTCGGTTCCGGCAGTCATGACGGCGTGGCTGTTCCGGTGTACGCTTTCGGCGCGGGAAGCGGTGCTTTCACAGGCATTTATGAAAATACGGCCATCTTCAGCAAGATCATGGATGCCTTTAAAAAAGGTGCGGGCAAGCCCGTGCGTTAGGTACCCTGCGGCCTGTCCATGCGCCGCGCCACCAGCCCGGCCCCGGCGGTAGCCACGCCGCCTATCAGGAACACCGCTTGCGGGCCGCCCGTATTCATCCAGATCACGCCGCCCAGCACTCCGTAAGCGATAGAAGCCACATGATTGATGGCCAGCCCGGTGTAAATGCTTGGCGTAATGTCTTCCGGCTTCTCGCAGATGCGGGCCACGTAGGTGCTCCGGGCCATACCCAGGGCAAACAGCAGGTTGTCCAGGACAAAGCAGGCGGTCACTACCCCCACGGCCCAATGCAGGGGCAGCAGCTCCGGCGCGAAGGCGTATGCCAGACACAGGAGGGACAGCGCCACGCTGTCGAAAATCGTCACCTTCCGTTCCCCGTAGCGCTTGATGCTCCAGCCGATAAGGGGTTGAGTAACCAGTCCGATGACACCGGCCATGAGCAGGGTTTTTCCGATATATCCGGGAGGCTGGCCCAGCGTGCTGACCATCAGCCAGAAACCAAAGGTCAGATAAAGCTGCTTACGGATGCCGTGCAGAATTTCCAACCCATAATAAACGGCATACCTGCGCTTGAAGACGAAACATTGCCTCCAGCCGCGCCGCTGTGGGAAGACGGGCGTCTTCACTCGGCTCAGGAACAGGAACGCCAGCAGGCACACGCCCCCCGTGACGAAAAAGTCCACGGCAAAAGACTGGTTGAATTTCCACTTGATCCACACGCACAGCGCCCCCAGCAGCGCGGCAGCCGTTCCCAGAGCCTTCATCTGGCCAAGCCGCAGGCTGCGGTTTTCCGGCCTTGCCGTATGAATGACAATGGTATCAATCATGCCCATCAGGATATGCTGGCCCAGGCTCACCGTCAGAATCCATGCGGACAGGGTCCACAGGCTGGTTCCGGCGCCGCAGAAAGCCAGCGCGTACATGCCGCCGAACATCAGCAGGCACGCCACCCCGGCCACGCGGACCTCATTAAACATGAAAAGCAGGCTGACCACAAAAAGAGACAGGATGCCGGGCAATTCCCGGGGGAATTCAATCAGCCCGCGCATCTCCACGTCAAGATGCTGGGCATCACGCAGAAAATTGCTGAAAACGAGATCATACACACCGCTTCCGAACTGGCCCAGAAAAAGCGCCAGCAGCACAAATACCATCGTCTTCCTGATGCGGGGGGAAGCGGCTCCATTCATAGCGCGGGAATACTCTCACAGGCGCCCGGACGGAACAACCGCTATTTTCATGTGCCGGTTTTCTCTGCATTTGCAAAAATAACCTCGAAACGGAATTTTCCCGGAAAATGCCGCGTATTTACGTACGCTATGATTTCCAAGTGTACCTTTTCCGCCACGGTTTTCAGCCTGTTTTCCCTTTGCTGGGGCGCCCCATCCGCTCCGGTTCTCGAAGCGCCCCATATCATTCCCCTGCCCGCCGCCATGCGCGTCCAAACCGGAGAAAGCGGGTTTTCCCTGAAAAACGGCGTCAGGCTCCCGGAAAAAAATCCTCTTTCCAGGCAGGCGGAACGGATTTTCCGCGACAACGGGATCAACACGGCCCTGGTTAAAAACAACGCGGACATCATCTTTACGGAAGACGCTTCCCTGGGCAGGGAAGGCTACCGCCTTGCCGTAACGCCGGATTCCATCTCCATTGCCTCCGGTTCCGTGAACGGAGCCCTGTATGCCCTTCAATCCCTCGTTCAAAGCATCGCTGCCGACAAAAACGGAGCTCCGGCCCTGCCCCGGATGGACGTAAAAGACCAGCCCCGCTTTTCATGGCGGGGCCTGATGGTAGACAGCTGCCGCCACATGATGCCCGTGCGGGACATCAAAAAAGTGCTGGACCTGATGGAACGGTACAAATTCAACACCCTGCACTGGCATCTGACGGACGACCAGGGGTGGCGTCTCCCGATCGCCAAGTACCCCAGGCTGACAACCGTGGGAGGCGCTCGGGCTCAATCCCCCGTCATCGGCAACCGCAATAAGGGAGACGGCATCCCCTACTCCGGCCATTACACCGCGGATGAAATCCGGGATGTGGTGCGGTACGCCAGAGACCGGGGCATTACCGTCATTCCGGAAGTGGAAATGCCGGGCCATGCCTCCGCAGCCATCGCCGCCTATCCGGAACTGGGGAATACGGACATCCCGGGCTATGCGCCCAAGGTGCAGGAAACCTGGGGCGTGCACTCCTATACCTTCTCCCCCACGGAAAAAACCTTCCGTTTTCTGGAAGACGTCATTGATGAAATATGCGCCCTGTTCCCGGACAGCCCCTACATCCACATCGGAGGGGATGAAGCGCCCAAGAATCAGTGGAAACAGTCCCCCACGGCCCAGCGGGTCATGAAGGACAACGGCCTGGCCAATGAACACGAGCTCCAGAGCTACTTCATCCGCCGCGTGGAAAAAATGATCAATAACCGCGGAAAAAGGCTCATTGGCTGGGATGAAATCCAGGAAGGGGGCCTTTCCCCCACCGCTACCATGATGGTCTGGCGCAGCAAAATGCCGCACATCGCCGCACAAGCTCTGGCTCAAGGCAACGATATTGTGATGACGCCCAAAAGCCACCTGTACTTTGACTATGACCAGGGGCCCGGAAAACCCGCTGCCCCCGAATACGAGACGATTAACAACAATCAGCTGACCTGGCAGCATGTTTACGGACTGGAACCGGTTCCTCAGGGAACGCCCCGGGAACGGGAAAAGCAGGTGCTGGGCTGCCAGGCGAACATCTGGACGGAATATATCCCGAACCTGCCGAAATGGGAATACCATGTCTTCCCCCGCGCCCTGGCGCTGGCGGAAGTTGCCTGGACCCCGCAGGAGCTAAAAAATGAGAAAGATTTCCGTAAACGCCTCGACCGCCAGCTTCCCTTCCTGGACGCCCGCGGCGTCAATTACAAAAGACCGGACAATGGAGCCCCCGCACAGCCGGAGGCCGTCATTACGCGGGAACGCCGTTAAGCACGGCAGACAGGTTCCTGCGGCACCTCCTTCCGGAGGCCGCATTATGGGCTAGCCAACCTTCATGAAAACCATTACATTGACGGCATTATGAATTTGGAACTGCTTCGTCAGGTTTGCGTGACTCCGGGCGCTCCGGGGTTTGAAGACAAAATCCGCGATTTCATCATCCAGGAAGTGGCCCCGCTGGTGGACGCCGTGCGCGTGGACAACATGGGCAGCGTGATTGCCATCGTGGAAGGCAAAAACACGGAAAAAACCATGATGGCCGCCGCCCACATGGATGAAATCGGGTTCATGGTCCGTCACATCGACGACAAGGGGTTCATCAAATTCCTGCCACTGGGCGGCTTTGACGCCAAGACGCTGACGGCCCAGCGCGTCATCGTCCACGGTAAAAAAGATCTCATCGGCGTCATGGGCGTGAAACCCATCCACGTCATGTCCCCGGCGGAACGCACCAAGCTGCCGGAAGTGACCGACTTCTTCATTGACCTGGGCATGAGCAAGGAGGAAGTGGAAAAATACGTTTCCGTAGGCGACTCCGTTACCCGTGAACGGGATTTGGTGGAAATGGGGGATTGCGTGAACGTCAAATCTCTGGACAACCGCGCCGGATGCTATGTGCTGATTGAAGCCCTCCGCGCCATTAAGGCTTCCAGGAAGAAACCCTCCTGCAACTTCGTGGCCGCCTTTACCGTTCAGGAGGAAGTGGGCCTGAGGGGCGCGCAGGCCGGCACGCTGGACATCCAACCGGATTTCTCCATTGCCCTGGACGTCACCATCGCCTGTGACATTCCCGGAACTCCGGCGCACGACCAGGTTTCCCACCTGGGCGCAGGCGCCGCCATCAAGCTGTATGACGGTTCCGTCATTGCAGACCGCCGCATGGTCAAGTTCATGAAGGCCATGGCAGACGCCAACAAAATTAAATGGCAGACGGAAATGCTGCCGGCGGGAGGCACGGATGCCGGAGCCATGCAGAAATTCGTTCCGGGCGGTTCCATTGCCGGGGCCATTTCCGTTCCCACCCGCAATGTGCACCAGGTTATTGAAATGGCTCACAAAGACGACCTGGACGCTTCCGTAGCGCTTCTGACCGCCTGCGCCATGAACGTGGACAAATGGGACTGGTCCTGGAACTCCGTCAACGAATGCCCGGCGGAAAACCCCGCCAAGGCCGCAAAAACGGCAGCCAAGCCTGCCAAAGCCGCTGCCAAGAAGAAAAAGGCCAAATAACAGGTCTGGCCATTCATTCATCACTACCCGGCAGGCCGCACCGGAAACGGAGGCGGCCTGCCTGTTTTCAGCCTCCTTCAAATGTTCCGGCAAACTCCGGACACCGTCCTCTCCCATTCAGCCAGGCATACCGGCAGGTTCCTGCGTCACCCCCCCGGAGGCTTTTTCAAACGGCCCTGCCATAAAAAAATCCTCCGGCATCTCGCAATGCCGGAGGAGAGACAATCCTGAAAAAGAAAGTTACTTGGCGGCGGGGGCGGACGCTTCCTTCTGGGCGGGAGCGGGGGCTGGAACTGCTTCTACCTCCACATCTTCCTCCACTTCCACATCTTCTTCCGGACCGGTAGCGCCGGTCTGCTTCATGGCGTCCTTCAGGGCCTGGCTTCCGTAAAAGTCGGCCTGCTGCAAACGCTGCATGTCAGTCATCATGCCCATGAAAATGGGCAGAAGCTCGGCCTGGCGCGCCTGCATGGCGGCATCCATTTCAGCCTGAACCTTCTGGGCGCTCTTGGAAAGGGCTTCCCCCTTTTCATTGATTTTTGCCATCTTTTCCGCAGCCGCGTCTGCAGTGGCCTTGTCCTTCACCGTGCTGAGCGTGGCGGACATTTCCTTCATCAACGCCAGCATCTGATCAGCGGCTTCCTTCGCTTCCTTGGAAACTTCAGCGGCCGGCGCAACGGGCGCGGCAGGAGTTTCAGCGGCGGGTGCCGGAGCCGGGGCATCCTGGGCGGAAGCCATACCTGCAAATGCCAGGGCACATGCCGAACTAATTGTTACAATGCTCTTCATAACGTTTCCGTTGTACAGGCTCGCCATGCACGCGTCAATGAATCATTGTGTAACGGATCCCCGTGATGCCGCAGAAAGAGGAATTTGCGTTTTTTCCTCCCTTGAAGGATTTTTTCAGTTGCATCTTTTTAGAATTATTATAAATTTATTTCCGATGACTAAGACCATAGAAAACCTGAAAGCTGCCATTACGGGCGAAAGCACCGCCTCCGCCACTTACGCGGCCTATGCCGCCAAAGCCGCCCAGGAAGGGCAGCCCCTTATTCAGAAATTGTTTGAAGCCGCCTCCAAGGCGGAATCCGTCCACGCCGCCAACCACAACAAGGTTCTGGAAAAGCTGGGAGCAACAATGGAGCCCATCGATATCCAGATCCATGTAGGAACCACCGCGGAAAACCTGAAAGCCGCCATTGCCGGGGAAACCCATGAATTTGAAAGCATGTATCCGGAATTCATCGCTGTGGCGGAAGAAGAAGGGCAGAAAGCCGCCGTCCGTTCCTTCACGTGGGCCACGGAAGCGGAAAAAGAACATGCCGATTTTTATTCCGTCGCCCTGAAGGCCCTGGAAAGCGGAGATACCAGTTCCCTGCCCAGGCAATACTGGATATGCCTGGTTTGCGGAGATACGTTCAAATCTCTGGAAGGCGTGGATGCGTGCCCCCTCTGCGGCACCAAGGCTGAAAAATTCCTCGTCATCGGATAAATTCCGTTTGAGCACCGGAGGCCGTCCACGGCACCCAGGAACCGCCCGGAATATTCCGGGCGGTTTTCTGTTTTTGCCGCAGCAGTCCATGGAAGAAAACCCTTCCCTTTTTACGGAGGCGGCCCACACCGGAAAAAGCTTCTCCAACATTCTGCTTGCGATTCATTTTAAAACTCTTATAATTTTTTTTCGCTTTAAGCAGGAAGCATTCTTTATCCCTCCTTTGCGATGATCCCTCCCCATGCATCCGCCGGTTCCGCAGAACGGTATCCGTCCGCATACAGCCTGTCGGCTGCTGTCTGCCAGGCTCTGCGCGCCGCGTTCATTCCCCGCCGCATGCGCTGCCTGTGGGCAGCCGGGCTTGCGGCGGCGCTGGCGGCCAATCCCTATGTGCTCAACGATGGCCAAAGCCTGCTGATGAGCAGCATGGGCATCGCCTCCTCCGCATCCCTGCTCTGCGGCACCATTCTTCTCTGCCTGAAATACCGCTTCACCGCCTATGTCCTTCTTCCCGCCATCATTCTGTTCAATGCGGGCCTGTACATGATGCAGATGCGGTACGGATTGGTCCTGAACCTTTCCGTGCTTTCCAGCATGGCGGAGACCAATTTCCAGGAAGCCTGCGCCTTCTGCACCCCCGCTTCCATTGCAGGAACCCTGCTTCTGGCCGGGTTTATCTACCTGGCCATCTACTGGAGCCGCCGTTCCCTGCGCCAAAAAGCCACGTGGGGCGCACTGGCATGCATTTGGGGCCTGTACGCGGCCCTTCTGCTGCTGAGCATTCCGGCAGCCTCCTACAGCTCGGAACCCCTTTATCTTTACTACACGTCTGACAAGGCCAAAGGCTGGCCTCTCGTGGATATTGCAATGACGTGCAAACTGGCGGACGAATACATCACCCAGGATGCGGGGCGTTTCAACACATTGCGGAATCTTCCGTCCTGCGCGGAGCCCCTTTCCCAGTGCGAAGCCCCAGACGACCTGGCCGTGGTTTTCCACATGGGGGAGAGTGTCCGGGGGGACCATCTTCCCCTGAACGGTTACCATCGGAACACAATGCCCCGGCTTTCCAGAGAACCCAACGTCGTTTCCTTCCCCCACGTCACTTCCTTCGGCATCGTGACCAGAATTTCCGCCATCGGCATGTTTACGGATGCGGAACTGTGCCGCCGCACTCCTGGTCACTCCTCCTTCATTGACCTGTTCAACAAACACGGGTTCCGCACCGTCCGTATCATGGACCTGAGCGGAGATTCCATTCATGATTATTCCCTGGGCATCCTGACACGGAACTGCCGTGAACGGAGACAGACGCCGCTCCAGCACCAGACGCCCGGAATGATGCAGGAACGAACTTCCCTGGTCATGGAGGAATCCCTGAAAAACTTCGGCCGCAACAGGCAGCTTTATATCATTTACAATAACGGGAGCCATATGGCGTTCAGCTATCCCGCGCAGGCGGAACGTTTTACCCCGGCATCCTGCAATATGGACGACCCCAAGGCCCGTCTGGAAGAAACCGTCAATGCCTATGACAATTCCATCGTCGACCTAGATGCCTCCATTCACCGCATGATTGCACTGTTGAAGAACAGGCCCGCCATTTATTTTTACTGCTCCGACCACGGCGTAGCGCTGGGAGAGGAAGGAAAAATGTTCCAGGGCCATATCCTGCCGCCTGTTTACCGGCCTGCCATGTTCATCTGGTATTCGGACGCCTTCGCCTCACGCTATCCGGACATGGTGCGCGCCCTGAAAGCCAACCGGCTGAAAGCCGTCTCCCACGACCACATCTTCCATACCCTTCTTTCCCTGGCTTCCATCCGGTCGGAAATCGTCAGGAACGACCTGAATCTGGCTTCTCCGGACGCGCGGGAAACTCCGGCCCCCCTCCAGCCGGAAACGCTGGCGGAATGGCTGCCCATTCCCGCACCACCGCAGCCGTAGCAAAAGGAAGCCGCCACGCGCTCCGCGAGAAACAACAGGATGCGGCGGCTCCTACCGCACCCGGACTTGCAGAGGATGGCCGATGCACTCCCGGACACGGCGAGCCTCCGCTTCCCAGCCGGCAGCGGACCGAATGGGAGAAGCCTTGTCCCAAACCGCCCCCATGTACCATTCAAAGGGTTCTCCGTTCGCGACCTTCCTGAGCAAGTAGGTACAGCCTTCCGTATCCACCGCACGGCCTTCCGGAACCCAGGGCACGATTACGGCGGTTCCCAGGCATCCGTCATCCTTCCGGGGCCTGCTCCATGCGGTCATCAGGCCGCCGGACTCCCGGTCCTCCATAACCGCTTCATAATCATTTCTGCGCTTTCCGGTATCCATTCCCACACCGGCCTTCACCGTTTCAGTCCCCCGGACGTTCAAGACGCTGCGGACTTTGGAGAAACGGTTTCCCGCATCCAGCGTCACCCTTCGCGTCTCCGCCACACGCACGCCGCCGCCAATGTCCCACGGTGCATAAACCACCTCAAAAGCAGTCTGGACCGGGCCATTGTACAATGTCCGGGCGCTGGCCCAGTTTCCGGACACATGCGGTTTTCCATCCCTGAACACGGCAATGCCGCCGCAGCCCCGCCCCGGACCTACATTGTACATATCCAGTCCCCAACCGTGATCCCGGTGGTAATCCCCCCGTTTGTAAAATTCATTGATAACGGGAGCGCCCGCGCGCTTGCTCCATACATCCGTCCCACTGGAAACCAGGCCCTCTCCCTCAGGGGCTGGCCTGGCGACGGCCGGACCGTAAATCCGGTGCGCCGTAAGATCATTTTCCCACGCGAAATCATCCAGCCGCTCCGGTACCGGACGGCTGAAACAGACATCCGCGGAAGGCGCTTCGCCCAAGCAGGAATTCTCCAGAATCCAGAAATCACGAACCGTTCCGGGCCGGAAATTGCTCTGGAACAAAAGGGTATCCGTTGTTCCGTCACCATCCGTATCCGCCAGCTGATGCGGGATAACACATCCGTGACGGACATCAAAAACGCGAAGGCCGGCGGCATCACCGGAACCTCCGGACGGCCATGGAACCGACACAGTCTCAGCAGGGCGGAACCTGCCCAGGGGATTCGTAACGGTCACGATCTTCTTCTGCGGATGATCCCGGCCAATGACATATTTACGCAACTCACTCCCGGCCATCAGGTAGGCCCCTGCGCCGTACACCTCCGTATCTTTCCCGGAATAATGGCCCGGCTTGTCCGCAATAGGCTGCACCCAGCCCAGCGCGCCCTCCTTGCTGACCGCATCACAGGCGGCCTTCCAGGCCTTACGGATGGAGGGAAGGTATTCATCCGCATCCAGATATCCCTGGTTCACTCCCCACAGCATCCCGTACATGATAAAAAGGGTGCCGCTCATCTCTTTCAAGGGAGGTTCGTCCGGATCCAGCAGGCTCGCATGCCAGGAACCGTCGGGCGACTGGCATTTTTTCAGGGCTGCCGCCAGACGTTTAAGCAAGTCTTCATAAAAGGGGCGGGAAGGCCAGTCCGCAGGCATGTCCTGCAAAATAAGAGGCAATCCGGCAATCACCCAGCCGTTGCCCCGGCTCCAGAACATCTTTTTCCCATTTGCCGCCGGAACGGTAAAATAGCGGGAATCCCGGAAAAACAGGCCCTCCTCCCGGTCAAAAAGATAGTCGCAGGTAAGCTTGTATTCCCTATCCATAAACTCCAGATAACGGCGGTCTCCGGTATAGGCCGCCAATTTTACGAACACGGGAGGGGACATAAACAGGGCGTCCGACCAGCTCCAGCGGTCCTGGCAGCCCGGAGTCAGGAATTGGAGGGAAGCGGAGGAAGGCCGGTTCATCACCTTGTCCAGCACGGCGCGGATCTTTTCAGCTGCGGCGGGATTGCCGTCTTCCATCGCTATCTCCATCCAGGCATGCCCCACGGCATGGTCATCCGCATGATAATGCCGGTTCAGGGTCTTCCATTCCTGCTCTTCTCCCGCTTTTCTCAGCAACGGCAGCCCCGGCCCTTCCGGAATGGACAGGCCATATTGCACCAGGCCGGAATAAAAAGCACCGTAAGTCCAATGCAGCGGCGAACGTTTTTTGGGATGCTTCGCCTGCCATTCCGCCACCAGCTGAAGATTGTCCCGGATGGTCTTTTCATTCCAGTCTGCGGAAGCCCCGGAAACGGAAGTTCCTGCGGAAAGCATGGAAAGGACCGGCAACAGAAAGTATTTCTTCCATCCATTTTTTGAAAAGGCAAAGAAACGCATGTTATATTATACGGGAAAAGAAGGCTGGAATTTTCTTGTAACAAGAATTCTTCTTTTCCCGCGCTCCTCCAGACCGGGAAAGGGACGCAAGGGCATATATGGTGCCATGACGGAAAAGAAAGCTGTGTTATCAATCATTTTTCTACCGTTATATACCATATATAGCATATGAATAATTATTTAACACATTATTTATACATTTTTCTTGCGGGAGGTCTCTTTCTGTGGTTCATTGCGTTCCAGCGCAGGTAACGGAAGACGGTGAAAATCCGTCGCGGACGCGCCGCTGTAACCGGTAGACGATGGACCGGACACTGGCTGCCCAGGCAGCCGGGAAGTCCCCATCACATGTCGCACCGGAAGCCAGAAGACGACCTGATGCTGCCGTATTCCCATCCCGCGGACAGGATGAACATACGCACAGGTCTTCGGCATGCCCCCCTTTCCGGGAATGCACGCATGCGGTCGGCCCCTGCCTATGGTTTTTCCAGGCTTTTGCCCAGGCTCGCGGATGAGCGGTCACCACCCTTTCCAAGCGAGACACCCACCATGGCAACAAGCATCATCAAACGTTCCGGGAAAAAGGAGCAATACCAGGGCTATAAGATTGAAGAGGCCATTAGAAAAGCCTTCCACAGTTCCGGGACCGCCTACAACCGTTCCATCTATGAAGAGGTGGAAGCCAAGCTAAGCCATCAGGACAGCGCGCATGTGGAAGAGATTCAGGACATGATTGAACGCGCCCTGTTCCGCTCCGGATATTTTGACACGGCCAAGGCCTTCATCACCTACCGTTTCCTGCACAAAATGCAGCGCGAACAGCTTGGCGGCCTTTATTCCGGCAATACCTACGTGGACTGCAAGCAGACGGTAGAGGAATATATCGGGCAAAGCGACTGGCGCATTGCCGCCAACTCCAATACCACGTATTCCAATGCGGGGCTCATCAACAACACGGCGGGCAAGGTGATCGCCAACTATTGGCTGGACCAGGTTTACTCCGCACGGGAAGGAGCCGCGCACCGGGAAGGGGATTACCACATCCATGACCTGGATTGCCTGACCGGATACTGCGCCGGATGGAGCCTCCGCAACCTGCTCAATGAAGGATTCAACGGCGTGCGCAGCCGCGTGAACAGCAGACCACCCCGCCACTTCCGGGAAGCCCTGGGCCAGATGGCGAACTTTCTGGGCATTCTGCAAAGCGAATGGGCCGGAGCCCAGGCCTTCAGCTCCTTTGACACCTTCCTGGCGCCCTACGTTTTCAAAGACCAGACGGACTTCCCCCGCATCAAGAAAGACATCCGCAGTTTCGTCTACAACCTGAACGTACCCTCGCGCTGGGGACAGTCTCCCTTTACCAATGTCACGATCGACTGGACTGTGCCGCGCGACCTGCGGGACCAGGCCCCCTTCAGCGGAGGGGAACACCTCTTTGAAGGAATAGAAGACGCGAACCTGCTCGCCCTGGCGAGGGAACGCGGGGCAAACAAGCTGACGGAACTGACCTACAAGCATTTCCAGAAGGAAATGAACCTGATCAACAAGGCCTTTTACGAAGTTCTCACGGAAGGGGACAGCACCGGACAGCCCTTCACCTTCCCCATCCCCACCGTCAACATCACGGAAGATTTTGACTGGGAAGGGGAAAACGTGCCTCTCCTGTTTGAAAACGCCGCCAAAATCGGTTCCTCTTACTTCCAGAACTTCATCGGCAGCCAGTACACCGTCAATGAACACGGGGAACGCGTGCCTGACGAACGGGCCTACAAGCCGGATGCCGTGCGTTCCATGTGCTGCCGCCTCCAGCTGGACCTGCGGGAACTGCTCAAACGCGGCGGCGGTCTCTTCGGCTCCGCGGAAATGACCGGCTCCATCGGCGTGGTGACCATCAACCTGGCCCGGCTGGGCTACCTGTTCAAGCAAAACCGGGAGGCCCTGTTCGCCAGGCTGGGAGAACTGCTGGACCTGGCCAAATCCTGCCTGGAAAAGAAAAGGGCCTTCGTTCAGGAAATGTATGACCGCGGCCTGTACCCCTACACCAAACGCTACCTGCCCACCTTCCGCAACCATTTCTCCACCATCGGCGTCAACGGCATGAACGAGCTGTTGCGCAATTTCTCCAACGATACGATGGACATTACCTCTGAAGAAGGCAGGGCCTTTGCTGAAGAGATCCTGGAATTCATCCGCTTGCGCATGCAGGAGTACCAGGAGGAAACCGGCAACCTGTACAACCTGGAAGCCACGCCCGCGGAAGGCACCACGCACCGCTTCGCCCGCGAAGACCAGAAACGCTATCCTGACATCATCCAGGCCGGCCCCGTGGGGCAGCGTTATTACACGAACAGCTCCCAGCTTCCCGTGGACCACACAAGCGACCTGTTCCGGGCGCTCCAGCTTCAGGATGAACTTCAATGCTGCTACACGGGAGGAACCGTCTTCCACATGTACATGAACGAAGCCATCAGCTCCCCGGAAGCCTGCCGGGACATTGTCCGCAAAGTGCTGACCCGCTTCCGCATGCCGTACCTCACCGTCACCCCGCTCTTCTCCGTTTGCGAGAAGCACGGCTATCTGCGCGGGGAGCACGAATACTGCCCCTTCTGCGATGAAGAGCTGCTCCACATCCACAGGCATGAATAAAATCCCTTTTCCAATAGGCTCCCGACTTCAAACCCAACCATTAATACGACAATGACCAAACAGGAAATATTAAGCAAATACGCACAGGACCGGACCCGCTGCACCGTTTACACGCGCGTCATGGGCTATCACCGCCCTGTAGAAACTTTCAACGCCGGCAAACAGGGCGAGTTCCATGACCGCGTCCACTTCGTGGAACCGGGCCGCCCCTGCTCCTGCTCCGCCCAAACGGAACAGCCGCGATAATTCTCCCAACAACATATGCGAAGTCGATGGGAACGGGTCGGGGCATAGCAGACATCACGCCGCTCACCTTGCTGGATTTTCCAAATAAGGTGGCCTGCATCTTCTGGCTGAGAGGCTGTAATTTGTTTTGTCAGTACTGTTACAACGTCTCCCTGGTCAGGGGAACGGATTCTCCTGCCGGAGACCGGACGGACTATCTTGATTTTCTCAGAGATCGGGTGGGATTTCTGGATGGGGTGGTTCTGTCCGGAGGCGAGTGCACGCTGTGTCCCGACCTTATCCCTATTTGCCGCAATATACGGCAGCTTGGCTTCGCAGTCAAAATAGACACCAACGGCACCCGGCCCGGCGTGGTGAAAACGCTGGTGGAGGAAGGGCTTTGCGACTATATTGCCCTGGATTACAAAGCGCCGGAAAAACTGTTCGGCTCCATTACCGGGCGTCCGGACTTATTCCCCTGCTTCACTCAAACGCTGGATTATCTGATCAACAGAAATTTCCCGTTTGAGGTTCGAACGACAATTCACTCCGGCCTTCTCGGGGAAAAGGAAATCAACCAGATCAGCGGGGATTTGACGTCGCGCGGCTATAGAGGAACCTACTACCTTCAGAATTTTTTTAATACAGAGGAAACACTCGGCCAAATCGGCGCCCCCGAACGGATGATTGACTTATCTCTGCTAAACACGCATATCCCCATAGGGTTGCGCAATTTTCCCATCACGGAGAAAGCTCCCGGCTCCAGCTCCGGGAAACGGCAGCCGTCCCCTCTGACATAATTTTTTTAAATAAAAGTTTCTATTTGTAAAATCGGGAAGTACCCTTCCGCCCGCCAACCATATTACCAGCTATTATTCATGAGTGAAACCCAAAACAAGCTGCTCAAGGCAGCTATCAGCCTGGCCGCCGCAGGAGTCGTCTTCTTCCTGCCTTTCGCTTCATGGGGAATCCAATTAAGCCCTATTGAAATCCGCGTCATCGCCATGTTCGTCATGGCGGCGCTCTTCTGGATTTTGGAACCCATCCCTATCTGGACCACCTCCGTGATGGTCATTACCCTGTCCCTGCTGTGCGTCTCCAACGGCTCTCTCTCATTCTTGATGCCGGAGCGCTATGACAAGGCGGCGGTATCCTCCATTCTGGATGACGCCATAGGCAAAGGGATCAATCCGGAGATAGTCGGCAAATTGAAGGAAAATGTCGAAAACCGGTTAAATAAGAAAACCAAGCTGGACGCGGAAGAAGTGAGGATGACCCTGGGGTTCCAGCTCATGGACGCTTATGAAAAAATAGATCTGAACGCACAGGAACTGTCCCGTGAAGGAAAAACGGAAGAAGCCGCCGGGCAGGAATCCATAGCCGCCCAGCTCAAGACCGCGGCCGGGCGCCTGTACAGCAAGGAAATAACCGCGCGCATCCAGGGGCTGCAATTTGTCAACACCATGCAGCAAAAATCCACGATGGCCACCTTCGCGGATCCCATCATCATGCTTTTCCTGGGCGGCTTTTTCCTGGCTGCGGCCGCAACCAAATACAGGCTGGACATGAACCTGGCCAAAGTACTTTTAAAACCTTTCGGCACCAATCCCAAATTCGTACTTCTGGGGCTGATGTCCGTAACGGCTCTTTTCTCCATGTTTATGAGCAACACGGCTACGGCCGCCATGATGCTCGCCATCCTGACGCCGGTGCTGGCCCTGTTCACTCCGGAAGACAAAGGCCGCGCCGCCTTTGCCCTGGCCATCCCCATCGCCGCCAACCTCGGCGGCATTGGAACGCCTATCGGCACGCCCCCCAACGCAATCGCGCTGAAGGCGCTGCAGGGTATGGGGCTGGACGTCTCCTTCGGCAAATGGCTCATGTTCGGCATTCCTTTCGTCATCGTCATGATTCTGATTGCATGGCTTCTCCTGCTGTGGCTGTTCCCCATCTCCCAAAAGAAACTGGAACTGCAGGTGGGAGGGAAATTCCTGAGAACCCCCAAGGCCATTATCGTTTACGTCACCTTTGCCGTTACCGTCCTGCTGTGGGTAACGGGCAAGGGAGTACACGGGCTGGACTCCAATACCATCGCCATGATTCCCATTGCCGTCTTTGCCATTACGGAAACCATCACCAAGGAAGACTTGAAGAAAATGGGCTGGGACGTGCTCTGGCTGGTAGCCGGCGGCTTTGCCCTGGGGCTGGCCCTGCAAGACACCGGACTGGCAAAAAACCTGATCGGCTCCATTCCCTTTGCCGAATGGTCCCCCTTCCCGCTCATGGTGGGTACGGGAATCATCTGCCTGTTCATGGCCACCTTCATGAGCCATACGGCTACGGCCTCCCTGCTCATTCCGATTATTGCCGTTGTCGGCGTCAACATGGGTGACAACCTGGCCCCCCTGGGCGGCGTTACCGCCCTGCTGGTATCCGTGGCCTTCGCCTCCTCCCTGGGCATGAGCCTTCCCATCAGCACCCCCCCCAACGCCCTGGCCTATGCCACCGGCCTGGTCAGCTCCAAGGGAATGGCCATTTCCGGCGTCATCCTGGGCATCCTGGGCATGATTTTAACCTACGTCATGATGATGATTCTTGCCCAATGCCATGCTTTTTAAGTAAGGTAATGTTCCATGCCGGGACATGTTGCCCCGGCATGGCCAACATCAACGGGAAAAGCGCCCTATGATCATTGAACAGGAAGAATTCCAAAAAAAACTAAAACGCATCAATCTGGCGTACTTCTCCGATCCGGACCGCATTATTGCCATCAGCAGGGGAAACAGCGTCGTCCGCCAGGGGGAACAGAACAAAAGGCTTTACCTGATTTTATCCGGCAGCGTGGTTTCCTACCGCCACGTCGTTAAAGAAGACCCGGAAACAGCTTCCACTTCCCACAAAATCTACAAGGCGTTCCGGGCCGGTCCCGGAGACTATTTGGGAGTGCAGAGTTTCTTTTCCGGATGGTTCCGCAGCTCCTCCGATCTCATTGCGGAAACTGATTTGGAACTGGCCTATATCGACACCGCCACCCCTGCCGTGGACGTGGAACACTACGGCACGCTCCTGGAACAGTTTGTTCCCGCCATTGTCCATGAACTGGCGGCGCGCAATACCCGCGTCTTTGACCGCACTGCGGAAAAGGAAGAAGCGCTGCGGATGCTCCACCGTTCTGAAATGGCCGCCACCCTGGGGCAATTATCCGCTGGAATAGCCCATGAGCTCAACAATTCCCTGGGAGTCCTGTCCCGTAAAACAGACTTTGTTCTGGAAACCCTGGACAACATGTTCCGCCAGGAAAACGCCTTCCGCTACACCCTGTACAACAAAGGGTTGGAAGGGGCTTCCTCCTCATCCACTTCCGAACAGCGCAGGCTGGCGCGCCAGTTTGAAAAAAATTACGGGCTTTCCCAGGACGTGGCCAAGGCCCTGGCCCTGATTCCGGATATACAGAATCAGCCGGAGCTGCTGAACAAGCCATTCCTCAGCCAGCTGGAACAAAACCTCCCTTATTGGGAATTGGGACACGACCTGCATGACATGAAACTGGCTGTCAGGCACGCTACAGCCATTGTCCGTTCCGTTCGCCTGCTGGGGGGAGGCAACACCAGACGGGAAGAAGGGGTAAACGTGACGGATTCCCTTACGGAAGCTGTTGCTCTGGTCAAGTCCAGTCTGCGAGGCGTTGATTTTGAAATGGTCCTGCCTCCCAGAGACTCCGTGCCCGGCATCTTCGCAGATATGACGGAGCTCGTTCAAATTTGGATCAACCTGCTTCAAAACGCCTGCGACGCGCTGAAAATAGAAAATACCCCCAACCCTTCCATCCACGTAGAATGCCGGGTGGAAAAAATCAGCAGCAAGGACCAGACATCCCATACCACCCGTGAAATTCTGGTCTCCGTCACAGACAATGGCCCCGGCGTCCCAAAGGACCTGCATGAAAAAATTTTCCGTCCCAACTTCACTACCAAAAAGAAAGGTCTTTCCTTCGGCCTGGGGCTGGGGCTCACCATCGTCCGGCGCATTGTGGACAGCTACGGCGGCCGCATCCGCCTGGAGAGCGTTCCGGGCCATACCGTTTTTACGATAGTCATACCAACCATCAACAATCATGGAAAAAATTAACATCATTTGCGTGGACGACCAGCCGGAAGTCCTGGACAGCGTTTTGCGCGACCTTCGTCCGCTGAATTCCTGCTTCCGCCTGGAAGGGGTGGAATCCGCATCCGAATGCCGCGAGCTATTGGAAGAATTCGACCAGGACGGAGAACTGACGGGACTGATTATTTCCGACCACGTCATGCCGGGAGGTTCAGGAGTAGAATTGCTTGGAGGCATCGCCAAAGACGACCGTTTTGCCGGGACACGCAAAATCCTGCTGACCGGCCAGGCCACCCACGCGGACACCATCCAGGCCGTCAATGACGCACACATTGACAACTATCTGGAAAAACCCTGGGATCCCGCCGTTCTCCTTGCGACCGCCCGCAAACTGCTGACCAGGTTCATCATGGACAAGGGCATCGACCACATGCCCTATATGTCCTGCCTGGACCAGGCCACTCTGCTGGATTACCTGCGGAGAAACTGACGGGGCTGGAAGGCATACGCCGCACCCTCTACTTTTTCAACGCACGCATTCTCATCCTGACGGGCATTCCCCCTCCCTTCGTCAAGGAAGGGAACAAAACCGCTAACCGCCTTTATGTTTGATATCCTGCTCCATCACAGTACCCTGGTTCTTTTCGGAATCATATTTTTCGGCATCGCTCTCGGCAGCATTAAAATATACGGACTGAACCTGGGCCTTTCCGGCGTTCTTTTCGTGGCTCTGGCCGCCGGCCACTACCGCCTGGCCATTCCCGACGGCGTAGGGCAGCTGGGTCTGGCGCTCTTTGTGTACTGCGTGGGCCTCAGCGCGGGCAACCGCTTCTTTTCCGCCATCGCCAAGCAGGGCAGCAAACTGGCCATCATGTCTGCGGTGATTGTAGGAGTGTCAGCTTTATTCACCTGCCTCTTCGGCATCTGGTTCAAAGTTCCCGCGGGAATCTCTTCCGGCATCTTTGCCGGCGCATGCACCAGCACCCCGGCGCTGGCGGCCGCCACGGAAAGCCTGCCGGGAGCCTCCGGAAGCGGCGTCAGCATCGGTTACGGCATCGCCTATCCGTTCGGCGTGGTGGGCGTGGTCCTTTTCGTCCAGCTTCTGCCGCGCCTGCTGCACTTTGACCTCAACAAAGAGGCCAAAGCCATGCATTCCAGACAGGAGGTCAGCATCATTTCCCGCCTTGTCCGCGTCACACAGCCCAACCTGATAGGCCAGAACATTGCGGACTGCAAGCTGCTGGACGGCCTGCACTGCATGGTCACCCGCGTGGTTCGCAACGACAGGCTGATGCCTCTGACTCCGGAAGACACGTTCCGGGAAGGAACGGAAGTCCTCATCGTGGGCAACAGCGACACCATGCCCCACGACATCGCCTTTCTGGGGGAAGTATGTGACAATCCCTACCCCATGGACTCCCAGAAGGAGCGCCGCAAACTGATTCTGACAAACAAGAACTATGCCGGGCACAAGCTCCGCGACCTGAAAACCCTGCGTACGGACGGTATCATTATCTCCCGCATTTCCCGCCTGGGCTTCACTTTCGTCCCCACGGGGGAAACCACGCTGGAACGCAACGACGTGCTGACCGTGGTGGGGACCCCGGAAAACCTTACCAAATACGGGGACAAAATCGGCCACCGCAGCCAGGACATGAACCAGACGGACCTGCTTTCCCTGGGCTTCGGCCTCTCCCTGGGCATCATTCTTGGCCTGGTCAACTTCAGCCTCGGCAACGGCGCGGGAATCTCCCTGGGTATTGCGGGAGGCCCCCTCATCGTCGCCCTGCTGCTCGGCCACTTCGGACGGCTGGGCCCCATCGTCGGCTACATCCCGCGCCCCACGCGCCTTCTTTTGCAGGACCTGGGGCTGGTCTTCTTCTTGGCTGACGCCGGCATCAAGGGCGGAGCGGACCTGGTGGATACGGTAGCCACCCACGGCGCGGCCGTCTTCATCATGGGCGTTATCGTCACCTGCTCCGGCATGTTTGCCGGTTACTTCGTGGGCATGAAGGTCTTCAAGATGAACATTCTGGAATGCCTGGGCGGCATCTGCGGAGGCATGACCTCCACCCCGGCTCTGGGAGCCATCGCCAGCAAAACGGACTCCCAGGCTCCCGTGGTCAGCTACGCCACCGCCTACCCCGTGGCCCTTATCCTGATGACCATCATTGCCAAGGTCATCATCCAGACCATCGGCGGCGTGGTGGGCATCTAGGACTGCCAGCAAATCCACAGGAACTCAATAAAGAATAAAGGCGGCAATAATTCTTTTATTGCCGCCTTCATGTTAGTGCCCCCTTAACGCAACTGCCCCAATATCCGGTTCAGCTGAAAAGCCGGAAAGGGATCATGCATTCCGTCACGGGCGTACCGTTTACACCTGCCATCTACCCCTTATGAAGAAGCGGCGTCAGAATGGCAAGTTGGCCGCATAACTCACAATATTAACAAAGCGGGGATGAAACCTGCGCCAAACACCGGTTCCCACCATGAAAAAAGAACATCAGGCTGCTGGCGGAAAGTCTACAGCTTTTTATCATGAAGCCGGAGCATCAGGGTTTGTTTCCATCACCTCCAGGCTGACGGACTGGAAGGCCTTTTTCCAGCGGATGCGGATGCCGGCGTCCATCAGAAAGTCGCCTCCCAGCCTTCGTTCGTGAACATCCGTGAGAGAGCCGTCTTCATTCATGTTGATTTCCCGCACCAGGTACCTGGCGGAAGGATTCAGGCCTTTCAGGCGCAGGGGCGGAGGGGAATCCGCCAGCCATTTATCCATCAGCCAGGCGAAAACGACAGCCCGTTTTCCGTATACATACATCAGGGAGGCCACCCGGCTTTCATACGGGGAGGAAAGCCGGTACAAGTCACCGAACTGGACTACGGGGCGGATGCGCTTGTATTCCGCCAGAGCCCATTTGGAAAAAACCATGTCCTCCTCCGTCATGTCACATGGCTGGAGTTCAAAACCAAGCCGGCCGGACATGGCCACGTCAAACCGGAATTTGAGCGGAGCGGAGCGGCCCGTCTGGTGGTTGGGGGAGGCGGTCACATGGGCGGCCATGGAAATAGCCGGGAACAGGTGGCCTATGCCCCACTGCATGAACACGCGTTCATAAGCGTCCGTGTTGTCGGACGTCCAGAATTCATGATGCTTCCACATGGTTCCATAGTCGGCGCGGCCTCCTCCGGAGGAACAGGCCTGGAATATCACATCCGGGAATTCCGCCGCCAGCGTCTCAAGAATACGTTCATAGCCCCGCACGTAGTCAATGGGCAGATTCCCCTGGCGACAGGTATCCAGCCAGGGAGAGCCAGGGTCGGAAATTTTGCGGTTGCAATCCCATTTGACGTAGGAAATACCCGGATGCCCCCCAAGCAGCTTCCGCATGGCGTCAAGAATGTACCTGCATACATGAGGATTGCTCAGGTCCAGCAAATACTGGCTGCGTTCCAGCCTGTTTTCCCGATGCGGGAGACCGATGACCCACTCCGGATGGTTCTGATAAAGCTCCGAATGAGGGTTCACCATTTCCGGCTCCACCCAGATGCCGAAGCGTATTCCCAGTTTTTCCGCTTGGCGAATGAGGCCTTCCAGTCCATGAGGCAATTTAGCGCGGTTAACTTGCCAGTCCCCCAATCCGGCACGGGCGTCATTGCGGGGGAACCGGCCGCCAAACCAGCCGTCATCCAGCACGAAAAGCTCTATCCCCAAGTCTGCCGCACGTTTCATCATGCCGTGCAGCACTTTTTCCGTAAAGGTAAAATACACCCCCTCCCAGGAATTCAGCAAGGTCGGCCTCTCTGATTCTCCACCGCGCAGGCCGTAACGGCGCGCCCAGCGGTGGATGCGCCGGGAGGCCTCTCCCTTGCCGTTTTTACTGTGCGCCAGAATGAGGGGCGGCGTCTTGAACACACCGCCGCCGTCCAGCAGATAGGGCGCGGGAGCCATATCCAGCCCCGCTCCGGCAAAAAGGTAATGATACGGGCTGTGCCGAAACCATATCCGGTAATTGCCGGACCATGCCAGCGCCCCCAGAACCACCTCTCCGGAATCCTCCCGCGCCGGACCGTCCAGAGAGATGATGAATCCGGGGCTTCCCTCCTGGGCGGTGCGGGTGCCGGTTCCGGATACCAGGGCAAGTTCATGCCCCCGGGCCACTTCTTCCTCACTCATCAGGGACTCGCCGCCCCAGGTGCCGCGGAAGCTGGTGACGAAATACCGTTCTGCGCGCAAACCCAGCTGTGCGGACGCCGCGCGGTGCAGGCGGATGCCTTCTTTCCCTTCGTTCCGAATCACCGCCCATTGCAGAAAAGTGTCCGATTCCCTGTGGGAGCGCACGTGGATTTCCACCCGCACAGGGTAGGAAGGGTCCTTCCCATAGAAGACGGCTTCTTCCCGGTCGTCATCCAGTTCCAGCACTTCCCAATCCAGGCATTCCAGGCTCAGGGAAAGGGCCCCGTCCGCCTGGGTTACGCAAATGCAGTACTCGCCGGACGCATTGGGAAGCCCTGTTACGGAATCCGCCAGGGAGGAATACAGGAGAGGAGCATCCGCGGCGTTTTCCAGGGCATCCTCCGGCTGATGCAGCTTCGGTCCGTAATAGGCGCGGCGCACACGGCCCTGTTCATCTTTGTACAGGGTCATCTGAGAGGAACGGGTCAGCAAATGAACGGAATCCGGAATCATGATCGGCAAATGCGGAAAGGGCCAGTTACTTATTCAGGCAGGCAAAAACGCTCCTGCCTTATCCACATTAAGGGCCTCCACGGACGGGGAAGTCAATGGCAAAATGACAGGAGTTCCCGAGCGTTTCCCCTACTCCTTCCACAGAAGGGAAGAGGGGCGGAATTTCATGGTTTTCGATTCATGCACCAGCAGCCTGCCGCCGTTTTCCGGATGGCGTACGATGCGGGCGCGGCGCCGCTTGACGCGGAAAGTGCCAAAGCCCCGGAATTTCACCAGCGACCGCCTCCGGACCGACCGCGCAATCGTCTCCAGCACCGCGTTCAACGCATGTTCCGCCTGCCGGGAAGTAACGTCATTCCCCAGCTCACGCTGGAGCTCCCGGATAAATTGTGTTTTATTCATAGGCCTCCCAGTATGAGGCCCCCGTTTCTCCGGTAAAGCGGCAACGGCGCACCCTCATTCCTGCCACTATACCCATACAAACGCCCCCTTCCATTCCGGCCTGCGAGTTTCCTCCTTGCCCCCGCAGGCCGGCCCCATTAAGGTTCAGGGGAAATGCCTGCCTCTACCGCTGATGCCCCGTGCCCGGAACAAGCGTTCAACGCAACTGCGCTGAAGTGGCACACCTGCGCCTGGCTTCTGCTGCCCGTCCTGATATTCCTGGCCGGGTGGATGCACTGGTACGCCGCTCTCCCCCTCATGCTCCTGACGGCTGCGGGACTGGCACCCCGAAAACGCAAGGAACCGCAAACAAGGGATTCCCTCCCCGCCTTCCCCCTGTTCACCCGCTCTTCATTTCTCGCCTTGGCGGCGTTTGCCGCCCTGATGACGCTTTCCGGCTGGGGGGAATGGGTCAACCAGCATCCTGACCATATCGTCAGAAACGCCTGCCTGCGTGAATTGGTAGCCAGCCCATGGCCCGTCATCTTTCCGGACGGGAACATGCTGGTTTACAACACGGGGTTCTGGCTGGTCCCAGCCCTGGCGGGAAAACTGGCGGGGCTGGACGCCGCACGCGTGTTTGTCGTTCTGTGGGGAACCTGGGGGCTGTTTCTTACCTGGCTGTGGCTCTGCGTTTTCTCCGGACGCCGCTCCCTGCTGCTCGCCCTGCTGATGGCGGCATTCGGTTCTCTGCTGAATTTCCAGTGCTGGCTGGGGCTGGACCTGTTCCGCCTACATTACTTCGGCACGGCGGAACAAATCATGTGCAGCGCAAACGCTTCCATTCCAGTTCTGCTTTTTTTCATCTTCCTGGCTTCGGGACGCATGCCCCTGCCCTGGATACCCCTTCTGTTCGCAGCCACGGCCTTTTATTCCCCCCTCGCGGCCCTCGGTGGGCTTCCTCTGGCGGCCTGCCAGTGGTACCGTCAGTGGAGGGGCGTCCCCCCTCTCCGGGATGTCCTGCTCCATCCCTCCTTTTCGGCCTCCGTTCTGCTGGGAGTGTGCTTCCTTCTTTATTATGGGACGGTAAACGCGCCATCCTCCCACATGGGCATGCGGCCTTTTTATACGCATCCGGGGGATTTCCCGCTTATGGCGACCTCATTCCTGCTGTACGCCCTGTTCTGCTGGCGGGATTTCCGGAGGAATCCCCTCTTTATCTGTACGCTGGCAACCGGCCTGATTCTGCCTTTTTTTTACGTGAACGGAGACGTCAATGACCTGCTTTGCAAAGGAAGCGTTCCGGTTATGGCCTGCCTGCTTGCCTTCCTGGCTTCCTCCTGGACGCGGCATCCTGGTTTCCGCGTCTGGATATGGCTTCTGCTGGCGTTCGGAATGGCACCCCGGTTCAACATTCCCTATTATTGCTGTTCTTCCAGCGCCTTCCAGGCGTTTCTGGCGCCTCCGGCTTCGGAAACAGAGCCTTCTTCCTTCGTCAGCCGGGAGTGGAAGCAGCTCTTCTATGCGCCCCAGGCGCGCCGTCAGGATGAATGGGGCCGCACCATGCACCACCCTGGACACCGGTGGTATCCCTACTATTCCGGCACGTCGCGCCCATGGCTGCGCTTCATTTACCGTTTTTAGAAGAGTAACACCTCATGATGCCGAATGAGGGCGGCAAAATCGGGCAACTTGCACGTGTGCAGGTATTAAATTTGACCTCCGATGTCCCTAAACTTTTCAATGAAAGCGACGATTTTTTGAAAGACGCTCTGTTTCTTCATTAGATATTGAGGGTTTAACGGACTCATCTTCGGCAGAATAGCATTGAGGTCAGCGCCGTTCTCGCTGGCGTACTTCCGTTTCAAAGATGTTTGAATATATCGCTTTGCGGCTTCCTCGTTCAGTTTCTCTTCCGTAATCAGAGCATCAGCTTCCTTTTTCTGTTTCTCCTGGGCATAAGTAAAGAAAGCGGCAATAATATCAGTCTTATCTCGCATCGATTCCAAATCTGTTTCATTGATAAAATCAACAATGAGACTCTCTTTTGCCCTGTTCCCGATGCTCGCTCTGATAACACGGCGCACCTCATCTACCAATGCAGGCTTGTCCTTCGTTTTCCTGTTGTGTTCGAAAATCAGTTCGAGGATATAGTCGAGATCTATTTCCTGAGATTTAAGCAGATCAATTTCAAAGACCACATCATCCCAGTCTATTTTTGAATCTTCCGGAGCTTTACCGTTCCTCTCACGTCTGAACCAGTCCCGAATATCATTGTACGCCGAACGATAATCCTGTACGGTTCGCTCTTTCAGTACATCAATGCCCTGCATGGCTGCAATATCTTCATCAGTCAAGAAGTTGGCACTCTTAAACGCTTCAAGAGCCGCACTATCCGCTTTGTCTATTTTTTGCAGGGCTTTGAGCTGCGTAAACTCATCGTAATTTTGTAAAATATTTTCTATCCGCAAATATTCTCCGAACAGCTTAACAAAGGATTTTTTATCTGCTTCCGTCACTATCCCATCGGGGGCAGGGAATTTTTCTTTCAGTTCCCTGACAACTTCCACATACCCTTTTCTCACCTCGCCGGTGGCAATATCTTTAAATCCTTCAAGATATTCCTTGTAGCTCTTTTCAAGTACTACGTTCCTTGTGTTCTTATCTCCAAACAGAGTGATCGCATCTATTGTAGATTGTTCCAAATCCCTGAATGTGACGATATTGCCGAAAGTCTTGGTTGCGTCATAGATGCGATTGGTACGTGAAAACGCCTGCATCAGACCGTGATAACGCAGATTCTTGTCTACAAACAGCGTGTTCAAAGCAGGAGCATCAAAACCGGTAAGGAACATACCGACCACAATGAGCAAGTCAACCTCCTGGTTTTTTACTCTTTTGGCCAAATCGCGATAATAGTTTTGGAACTCTTTACTATCCACTCCGAAGTTCGTTTTAAACATCACGTTGTAATCGCCAATCGCTTTTGCCAAAAACTCTTTGGCGCTGCTGTCCATTGCCGAAGGGTCAAAATTTTCATCTTTGATATCGCCCTTAGCGCTTTGTTCTTCATTCGGGGCGAAAGAAAATATGGTGGCAATTTTCAGGGGCCTGTCACTTCCTTTCTGCAGATTGTTCAATTCCTGATAATACAGTTTGGCAGCCTCAACGCTGTTTACTGCGAACATGGCATTAAAGCCCTTGTTATTCCCTTGCGTTCTATGGGTTTTTATCCTGAAATTCTGCAGGATGTATTGAGAAATCCCTTTGATCCGGTCTGGATGAAGCAAAAGCTTTTGATTTTCTGCCGCATTTAACTTGATTTCATCTTTTTCAGTTTCCAAATTCTTAAACCGTGGACGAACATCGTTATAGTCCACTTTGAACTTCAAAACCTTTTCATCACGTATGGCGTCTGTGATGACATACGAATGCAGCTCACGGCCGAACACACTGGCCGTAGTCTCCGCCCCCAAAGCATTCTCAGGAAAGATAGGGGTACCCGTAAAGCCAAATTGGTAATATCTCTTGAATCTCTTTTTCAGATTCTTCTGCGCTTCTCCGAATTGGGAACGGTGGCACTCATCGAAAATAAATACAACCTGTTTTTGATAAACGGGCAAGTCGCTTTCGCTTTTCATAAGGTTGTTCAGCTTCTGAATGGTCGTAACGATAATCTTGTCGTTATTCTTCCCTATGTTCCTCTTCAATCCTGCCGTGCTCTCTGACCCATTGACGCTATCGGGCGAGAAACGTTGATATTCCTTCATCGTCTGATAGTCCAAATCCTTGCGGTCAACAACAAAGAACACCTTGTCGATAAAATCAAGTTGTGTGGCAAGCTGTGCGGCCTTAAAACTCGTCAGAGTTTTGCCAGACCCCGTGGTGTGCCAGATGTATCCGCCTCCCTCCGGATTGCTCCATTTCTTAGCCTGATAAGAGCTTTTTATCTTCCACAAGATGCGTTCCGTTGCCGCAATCTGGTAGGGTCGCATAATAAGCAGCGTGTTACTGGTATCAAACACCGAATATGTGAAAAGAACCTGCAGCAGCGTATTTTTCTGGAAAAATGTCGCCGTAAAATCCTTTAAGTCTTTAATCAACATATTGTCCGACTTCGCCCAGTTCATCGTAAAGTCAAAACTGTTTTTATCGCGCTTTACGGTATTGGCAAAATAACGGGTGTCCGTACCATTGGAGATGACGAAAACCTGTAAGTATTTATAAAGTGAACTCTCGCTGTTGAAGCTCTCTTTGCTGTAGCGATGCACCTGGTTAAAAGCCTCGCGGATAGCCACACCCCGCTTTTTCAGCTCTACCTGCACCATAGGCAACCCATTTACCAGTATCGTGACATCGTAACGGTTCGCTTGTTCCCCGAACTGCTCAAACTGATTAATCACCTGCACTTTGTTGCGGGCAATATCCGTCTTGTCTGCCAAGTATATATTCTCAATATGCCCATCATCAAACACAAAGTCACAGATGTAATCACCGTGTATTTTTTTTGTTTTTTCAACAGGGCTGTCGCTCTTCTTGTCCAGATATTCCTCCAGAAAGCGACCCCATTCAGAATCGGTAAAAACGATATTGTTGAATGCCTGCAACTGGTTTCTCGCATTGCAGAGCAAGGCGTCAGGCGTAACAAGGCTGGGAACATATTCGTAACCTTGTGATATCAAGTCTTCTATGAATTCACGTTCCAAAGCCGCCTCTGTCTGATAACCTGCGGGCGGCTCGCTTACCATGGAACTCTTGGTGTAGTTGTCGAGAACGATAAAGTTCTGTAATTCTGCTATGGTGCTGTATTGTGTCATTGCAGCTCTTTCTTCCAGTACTTATTATTTATTAAATGTTTTAATAAGAATCCCACAGTTTCCTTTTCTGCTTCTGTCGGTTCCGCTACAGCTTCATTGGATAATGTAGAGTGGCTTGTGAACTGAATAATCCTGTTATAGTAGATTTGCCTGTCATCAGGTAACAAATCAGACCATTTTGGATATCCTAAGAAGTTTGCCGTTTTTTCGTAGAGGTTGCGCAGTAGCGTGAAATGGTATTTCTGAACAGTGCCTGAATCAAGCGCCTCTTCGATAGTCTGCTTGAGGAAAAGATGATAGGAAAAACTTTTGTTTGAATCTCCCCGCTTTTCTTCAAATTTGAAAGTCCCGTCTTCATATTTACTTAGCATATAGCCTGCATTAGCCTTTAATTCATTATAAATTACATTATAAAATAAAGGATTATGCGTCGTAATGATAAATTTTAAATCAGAATTACTACTTTTTATAACTTCTGCTATATTTACAGCCAATTCTATTAAATGATTTTCATCCAGCGAACTTACTGGATCATCAATGAATATATATTCCAGATCATCAAACTTGCTTGTCGGGCGATCTTCCGGCTCTGGAACATTCAGTACTTCGACTACCTCTTTCAGCAGGCTGTAAAACACACACCAAATAAAACAACTTTCTTCGCCTCTCGATATTTTGATATTATCAATTCGCTTTTCGTTGCCGCCTTCTATAGAAAAGGAAACCTCATTATAACCTTCATTGAAACGTGGAGTTAGTTTATCATTGGTATAATGCTGAAACCATGTTATGATATTACTCTCTTGTCCTTCATCTTGAAGAACCCAGTCAGTAAAGGCATTAGGATATATCACCAGCTTCCTGTCTGTATCTCCTTTCAAATCATTATCCCAATAAAACAAATCTTCAGTAAAAGCATTATAATACAATACTTTTACATCAGTATCCCCGTCTTGCGCTTCTTCTTCCTCATGCTTGGGCGACACCAACTCTTTGAATGCGCGAGACAGCCGCGTTTTTCCCACACCGTTAAAGGCATAGATAAGCTGAACCTTCTTTTGGCTGTTTTTTAGCTCCTGAGCTATTTCTGTCAATGTTTTTCCCATATTCAGGCTGTTGCTTTATTATCGGGAAATGATAATAATTGATTACGGTAATATTCATACTGTTTTCTACGCAGTTCTATTTCCTTTGGCAAGCCTTCACTGATGGAGGTTGTCAGCATATCGAACTTGTCGAGAATGGAGACAATACGGCGTTGCTCTTCAATAGAAGGAACAGGTATTTTGATTTTAGCCAAATCACTGGTTGATAAATCAATAACTTTTGTTCCTTTAGCATATATCCTTTTCTGTCTTGCAAAATTATCAGTCTGTGTGTAATATGTAAGATACTTTCCTAAAATTTTTTCTGATGGTTTAAATATCGTAGCATGGCCACCGGTGACACCCTGTTCTTTTACAAGATACGTGACAGCTTTACCAACGTCCTCTATATTTTCGCTCGTATTCGTTATTATTACATCTCCATAAATCACCTTACGAAGTTTCATTGCTGTTTGAGAAGATACAAATGAAATTGTTTTATCAGTATACACACCATAATATGTATATATCTGACCATAATGTATTGCAGGTACACCGTTATTTATAAGGTCTTTCTTTTGCAATCCATTTCCTCTAACCAATTCACCAATCTCTCCTAATGGCATAACTATTATATTATTTAACGAATTCTCCACCGCCGCACAATTTAACACATTAAAAGAAAAGAGCTTATTGCGATAATGCTCATACTGTTTCTTTCTCGCTGTAAGCTCCGCTGTAAGCTCCGCTGTAAGCTCCGCTGTAAGCTCGGTGAAATTGTCCAGAATACGGACAATTTCACTCTGCACCTCAAGAGGTGGCACAGGAATTTTGACTTTCGCCATAACATTGCTCATCAGTTTGGGGTTGCCCATACCGCTACTAACATATTTCTTCGCTTCGGCAGAAAGCACGAAGTACAGAAAACGGGTAAGCATTATGTCGTGGGATACTTTTATCAATCCGCACACATTTGTGACGCTAAATTTCCCATATCGGTAAAATACAGAACCGGCGTTTGCTCCATCAGTAGTCCATGTTAAATATTCACCATCAAAATCATAAGTTGAAATACAACCGAACTCCCCATTATTTTCTGTTTGAGAAGAATACACAGGGTACTCGCCTTGATTTTCGTTGATGTAGTCTTTCGACATAACTCGCCCACGAGAAATAGTCGCTACATCGGAAACTGTCTTATAATTTACACCATTTGGACATTTCTCTTGAATAAGCTCGTCTAGTCTACTCATTTTATGTCACCTCCCTTTAACATCTGCTTGACTACATCGGTCAGAAAAGCCGTTCCTGTTATCGCCGGCACATTATTCATCCTCCAACTCCTTAATAATCGCATCAATATCCGCACGCAGCGCATCTATCCTCTCCACGGTTTGCTTCACCTCGGCATTCAGCCTGGCAATATCAATCACCTCGCGCGTATCTTTCGCCTCTACATATGAACTCACAGAGAGGTTATAGCCATTCTCCGCAATCTTGCTGTTATCTACTAATGCCGCAACATATTCCACCGGTTCCTTTCTGGCGAATATATCGACTATTCTTTCTATGTGCTCATCTGTCAGGACATTGTTATTGGTCTGCTTTTTAAAGAAATCTTCTCCGCTGGCATCAATAAACTGCGTCTTCGTATCAGCCTTGTGCCTGGACAGCACGAGGATATTCACGGAGATACTCGTTCCATAGAAGAGATTGGGAGGCAATGCAATGACCGTTTCCACAAAGTTGCCGTCCACAAGATATTTCCTTATCTTCTGTTCCGCACCGCCACGGTAGAAGATACCGGGGAAACAGACAATGGCAGCCCTCCCTCTGGCAGAAAGATAGCTGAGGGCGTGAAGCACAAAAGCAAAGTCAGCTTTTGACTTTGGCGCTAACACCCCTGCCGGGGCAAAGCGGTCGTCATTGATAAGCGTTGGGTCGTCGCTTCCCACCCAGTTGACAGAATATGGCGGATTTGAGACGATGGCGTCAAATGGTTTTTCATCGCCGTATTGAGGATTGATCAGCGTATCTCCCAGCGCTATGTCGAACTTGTCATAATTGATATTATGCAAGAACATATTCATCCGCGCCAGGTTGTAAGTGGTGTGGTTGATTTCCTGCCCGAAAAAACCCTCTTCGATGAGATGTGCATCAAACTGTTTCTTCGCTTGAAGCAGCAACGAACCCGAACCGCAAGCCGGATCATAAATCTTGTTGACAGAAGTCAATCCCGACATAGCTAATTGCGCTATCAGCTTCGATACATTCTGAGGCGTAAAGAACTCTCCACCGGATTTGCCGGCATTGGCAGCATAATTGGAAATCAGAAACTCGTAGGCATCTCCGAAAAGATCTATCTCATTATCCTCAAAATTACCGAAATCCAGACTTTCCACACCTTTGATGACTGCCGCCAAACGCCTGTTTTTCTCCTCCACAGTGTTGCCCAAACGGTTGCTTGTGGTGTCAAAATCGGCAAACAGTCCCTTTATGTCGTGTTCGGACGGATACCCATTGGCAGAACTCTCTATCGCATCGAAAATAGCGGCCAAGTCCGTGTTCAGATTAGGATTGTTGTTGGCATTCTTTGCTATATTCACAAAGAGCTGAGTAGGATAGATGAAATACCCTTTTGTCCTGGTGGCATCATCTTTTATTTCAGGGGTGATAACGTCATCCGACATATTCGCATAGTTGACGCTCTCGTCACCGCCTTCAATGAAGTTGGTGAAGTTCTCACTGATAAACCGATAAAAAAGAGCTCCTAAGACAAACTGCTTAAAATCCCAGCCGTCAACGGCGCCACGCACTTCGTTGGCGATTTTCCAAATAGTAGATTGCAATTCATCTCTTTGTTTTATACTGGTCATATTAATTAAAATTATTCTTAATTCAGATTACAAAGTTAAAATATCAACACGTCAGGACTTGATAAACCAGCAGAAACCACAAGCTGCCATTCCCGGCGCTACGTGTCAAAAATCACTTTTCAACGGATAACCGTTTGAAACCGTTCCGCTTCATCATTCCGCTTTCCTTCGCGTTGCCCGATTTTTGCCGCTGTCGTTATTTAACTTCGCAATACCTTGCCATTAAACATTTCAATTCAGTTTCTTCCGGTTTATCCGATTATTCCAGGTTTCTTCAATAATTTTATCAAGAGGCTTTCCATACTTATCCACTTCACTCTTAGGGAACAGGCTCTTGATCAATTCTCCGGAAACAGGGTCAATGATAAACACGGCGGGAGGGCCAAGAACCACATACGGCGCACGGGGAGAATCCACACACCCCACGATTTTTGCGGCTTCTTCCGGAACCATTTTAAATTGAAACGTCCCCGGAGAATTGCCCGGCACCTGTTTGGTGTCCACCAGCCAAAATATAAATTTTTTCCCGGCGGCATTTTTGAAATTTGTTTTTTTGATATATTCCCGGGTAAAAATATTGCACTGGGAACACCACGAAGAACCAGTAAGATAAATTACCAGCGGCAGCTTTTTCTTCATAGCTTCATTACGGAGTTTATCAAAAACGGGACTGCCCGACTTATTAACTTCAGGTATCCTGTCTTTATTGGCAAACCCGAAAATGGGAGGAAGCTGTTGCGCCACGCCGACCTGTGGGGCAAACACCCCTGAAACCGCAGCGGAACAACACAGAGAAAGAAAAAATCTCATACGTGCTCCTACTATAAACACTATCCTGGAAGAGTCAAACAGCAAGCATTCCCCGGTTTCCAAGTAAAAAAGAAATGCCCTTTACACGGTCCATAACAGGGCTATTCACTTGCCAAGTCCGGATGAAGCTGTAAGAATCCGCGCCATGAGAAAACTCCTGATCCGCTCCTGTCTGATTGCCGGGCTGGCTTGGACCTCTTCCTGCGCCTCCAACAAGGAAACGGCACCTCAGGACCCCGCCCCAGTTCCTGCCGTTCAGCCGGAACAAACCGCTTCAGTTAACCAGCCCGCACCCTGGGCGCCCGCTCCGGCGCAACAGGAGATTCTTCCAGAGGATGAGAATGAAGAATCCGCACCGGGGCCGGCTGTCTTGCCAGGCGATTTCCGCCCCGGACTGCGCACCCCCCGGCTGCCGGAAACCCTGCTGTACGATCTGGACGGCAAGTTGATTACCCCTTCCGCCCCATAATCTTTTCCCACCACCATGACTGCAAGCATTCCCAAGGGGTTCCACCCCGAACCTTTTTCCTACCACCAGGAGCTTGAACTGGATATTGACGCCCTTTCCAATGCAGGCGACGGCATCGGCCGCGTGGACGGATGGGTGGTTTTCGTCCCCTTCGCCCTGCCGGGAGACCGTGTAAAAGCGCGCGTCTGGCGTAATGACAGGAATTATTCCTCCGCCGATCTGGTGGAAGTAATTAACCCCAGCCCGGACCGCGTGGAACCGGGCTGCCGCCTGTTCGGAACCTGCGGGGGATGCCAGTACCAGCATTTTTCCTATGACCGCCAGCTTCTCTGGAAGACCCGGCAGGTAGCGGATCTGCTTCGCTTGCAGGCAGGGCTGGAACTGCCCGTCAATCCGGCCGTAGCCTCCCCCCGCCAATACCATTACCGCTCCAAGATTACGCCCCATTTTGACAAGCCGAAGGAAGGAGGCAAGCCGGCCATCGGTTTCCTGAAAGCAGGCTCCAGAAGAGATGTAGTGGATGTGCCGCAATGCCCGATTGCCATGGAGTGCATCAATGAAGCCCTGCCCCTGGCCCGCAAAAGCGTTTACCAGGCCGCAGCCCGGTTCAAGCGGGGAGCCACCATTCTGCTCCGGGCCTCGGAAGGAACCGTCATCACCAATAACAATGCCGTCGCCTGCGAACGGGTGGGCGATTTGGAATTCCATTTTCTGGCGGGAGACTTTTTCCAGAATAATCCTTTCATTCTTCCGCTTTTTACGGATTACGTGGCCCAACAGGCGAGTATGGACGGGGAGGAATTCCTGGTGGACGCCTACTGCGGTTCCGGCCTGTTCGCCCTGAGCCTGGCGAAGAAATTTAAAAAAGTGTTGGGCGTGGAAGTCAGCGAGACTTCTGCGGACTGGGCACGCAGCAATGCCCGCAGCAACGGAATTGAACACGCGGAATTTCTGGCGGCGGACGCCGGAGCCATTTTTGCCCGGGTGGATTTCCCTGCAGGAAAAACCGCCGTGGTGATTGACCCTCCCCGGAAAGGATGCAGTGCGGAATTTTTGGCCCAGTTATTTGCCTTCGGCCCCGGAAAAGTCGTTTACGTTTCCTGCAATCCCGCCACCCAGATACGGGATCTGGCGGAATTCGACAAGGCCGGGTATTCCGTCACCGCCGTCCAGCCCTTTGACCTGTTCCCCCAGACCAAGCATCTGGAATGCGTGGTCACCCTGAAAAAAAATACCTGATTTTTTCCATGCCCAAGCTTTATATCAAAACCTACGGCTGCCAGATGAACGAACGGGACTCCGAACAGGTGGCCCGCATGTTCGTGCAGAAGGGCTACACCATGACGGACCGCGAGGATGAGGCGGACGTCATCCTGTTCAACTCCTGTTCCATCCGGGAACAGGCGGAACAAAAGGCTCTGGGAAAAATGGGGCTTTTGGCCAAGCAGCAGCGGCATCGTCCGCATGTAGTGTACGGCATGATGGGCTGCATGGCCCAAAGTAAAAAAGAGGAACTGTTCAAGGAACTGCCGCGCCTGGACCTCGTGGTCGGCACCCAGAAATACCACCGCGTATTTGAACATGTGGACGGCATTCTGCGCGCGCGCCAGGAACGCCGCATGGATGAGTTGCAAACCGCCTTTTCCGGTACGCATGTGTGCGATGTGGCGGAAGAGGAGGATTCCCAGAACCGAATCCGGGATCACCTGAATCCCGGCGTGCGCTCCACGGCGTATGTCTCCATCATGCAGGGGTGCGAAATGAAGTGCGCCTACTGCATTGTTCCCTACACCCGCGGCGCAGAACGCAGCCGCCCCATCCGGGACGTGGTGGATGAGGTGAAGATGCTGGCGGACGCCGGCGTGAAGGAAGTCACGCTGCTGGGCCAGATCGTCAACCGGTACGGCAGGCAGATGGAAACGGCAGGCGGCAAGGGCGGCTTCGTCCAGCTGCTGGAAGCCGTGCATGAAGTGGAAGGAATCCGGCGCATCCGCTTCGTTTCCCCGCATCCCATCGGTTTCCGCCAGGATCTGGTGCAGGCGTTCACCTACCTTCCCAAGTTGTGCAGCCACATTCATTTCCCGATGCAGAGCGGCAGCGACCGCATCCTGAAAATGATGCGCAGGCCGTACAGGAATGAAACCTATCTGGACCTTTGCTCCCGGATGAAGCAGGCACGCCCGGATTTGTCCATCACCACGGATATCATTGTGGGCTTCCCAGGAGAAACGGAGGAGGATTACCTGCTGACCAGGCAGGCCGTGGAACAGGTCCAGTTTGACAACGCATTCATTTTCCGCTATTCCCCGCGCCGCGGCACACCCGCCGCCGTGATGGAGAATCAGATTCCGGAAGAAGTGAAGGAAGCGCGCAACCAGGATCTTCTGGCCGTAGTCAATGAAATAGCTATCCGGAAAAACCGGGATCTGGTAGGCACCGTGCAGGAAGTTCTTCTGGAAGGGCCGTCCAAAACGAATGCGGCGCGCCTCTCCGGCCGAACCTCCCAGAACAAGCCCGTCATGGTGGATGCCGCCCCTGACCTGGCGGGAGAGATCCTTCCCATCCGCATTGAGGAAAGCACGGGATTTACTCTGTACGGCGTTCCATGCCCCTCCAGGGGATGATTTGCACGCCCTTTTCTTCCATCCGCAGATAGAGGGTTCCGGTTTCCCGGAGACGGTATATGGCTGTTCCCTCCGGTACGGGGCATTCATGCTCCGTCGTGAAAATGACTGCGCGGGCGCCTGTGGCCCTGATCCACGCCGCGCTGTCCACCGGGTCGCGCGGATGATGCCCGATGAGCAATACGTCCGCCCGCGGTGTTTTCTCCGCACGCGCCAGGGAAGAAAACCCGGTATTCCCTATCATCAGGAACCGCCGCCCGCGGCATTCCCATGACAACACCCGGTTCCGGTCCTGACGGATTCCCGTGCGCAACGGGACAGGAAAATCTTCCAGCACAAGTGCATTGCCCGGCCGTAACCTCCATTGCCGGACGGGACATTCCCCGGGCTCCGCGCCCCAGTTCCGGATTCCGGGATATTCCTTCTCCAGTTCTTTCTCTCCGGCCCTTTCCGCCTTGCCGTTTCCCCAGGACAGCATGCCGCAGGGCCGGATACTGCGCGCCTTCAGCACGGGAAGGAGGGTGTACCGCACCGCATCTTCCGTTCCGCTTCCCACAACCAATGCGGGATTGGAAATGACTGTGGCCCAGGCATCCTTCTGCAAGGGAACGATAACAGCTTCATTTTCCCCGGAAGGCGGTGCGGAAGAAAGATAACTGTACGGCAGGGAAGCCACTCCCCCGGCTACGGACAACATGGCGGACGCCAGCCAGGAAGCGGCCGTATTGCAGACATGCAGCATCCACGGGCACCACGCGAACATCAGCCCGGACAGGGAAATGCCCATAAGGGGAAAGACAAGTACGCTCAGGCACAAATTGGTCAAGGGAGCATACAGGTTCCAGGTTCCGAAGTGCCATGCCGTCAGGGGAATGGAAGCCAGCCACGCCCCCACGGAGATGATCAGCGCGCCGCGGCATGCTTTTTCCAGCCGCACCAGGAATCTTTCCCGCGCATGATAAATCCGGGGAGGAATAAACGGGTCCGGCGACCACAGGGGCTTTTCCCGGCTGAGCCATTCCGCCAGGCAGACAATGACGGCAAAAACGCAGAAAGAAAGCTGGAACCCCGGCTGGAAAACCTGGAGCGGGTTCATTAAACAGAGGAGGATGAAAGCGAGCGCCAGAATATTGGCCGGATGTCCCTTTCTGCGCAGCACAAACGCCAGAAGCCAGACTGTCGCCATGATGAACGCCCGCAGGGCGGAAGCGGACATCCCGGTCACGAACACGTACGCCGCCAGCAAAAGGATGCAGGCCAGCCGGGCCGCACGGGGGTGCACATGCAAAAGCCTCAGCATACCCAGAACCAGCATGGCGGCCACGCCCACATGCATGCCGCTGACAGCGAATACATGCATGCAGCCGCTTTCCAGAAACTTCGCCATCGTTTCCGGCCTCGCGTCCGTCTTGTCCCCAAGTACGGCGGAAACCATCACCTGCCGGGCCTCATCATCCGGAGGGGCGCCCTCCCTGAGCAGGGAGGCAGCCCTTTCCCGGAGCCGCAGGGAAAAAGCCCGGAAACGGCTGCGCCAGTCTCCCAGCCCGTTCCGGCAGTACTCATCCAGCCGGATTCCGGCGATGATGCCGTGCAGGTACCCCCAACGCTCCCGGTCAAAGATGCCGGGACCGCACGGCGCCTGAAGCGGATACGCCTCTCCCCTGATCCGGTAGCGTTCCCCTGCCTCCAGAGGGCAGGCCCCGTCACGGGAGGAAACCGCGTACAGCCACCGGGAACCATCCGGGCGAAACAACACGGATTTTCCGGAAACAGCCTCAACGGAGCCTTCCATAACCATGACTCTCCCCGCTTCCACGGGAACGCCTGCGTATTCCCGTTCATACGCGAAAAGATATACGGCGGCCCACATCGCCAGGGCAACGGCAAGCACCCCCATGGAGGGCGCACGTAAAAAACACGGCAGCGACGCCAGGCAGAAGCATGGAATCCAGAACCAAAGGGAAACATCCATTGCCGCGCAGGCGCACAGCAGGGACAAAGCCGGAATCAGCAAGGGAGCAGATGCCGTCATCCGTTCCGGCCACGGACGCAGAACACGCCGAACTTCTTCCATGCAGGGTGAACCTTACGGCATGGCATCCGCACCATCCGGCTCCAGAGGGAGGACGGAAGGCAGCGGAAGAACAACGTTGGCAGGCAGGGGGGCCTTGCGCTGGAGCACTCTGGGAGCCAGGGCCTCGCTTGTCTCATAAGCTCCGCGGAACATTTCCAGCTTGGCGTCCAGATTGTCGATGTAATGCAGGGCCACCGCTTCCGGCGTTTTGGGAAACACGGGGGAGCCGAAGGCAAGTTCTCCGTGATGGGACGCAATCAGGTGCAGCAGGTGCATGCGCACGTCCGGGGAAGGAGGGTCCAGCGTCTTCCAGGAATCCGCTTCCGGAAGGGACATGATGCGCTTCCACAAATTGTTGACCAGTTCAATGCCCAGCGGAATATGGCCCAGCAGTTCTCCGGCCTCCGAATAGGGCATCGTAAAATCCTCCTTCGGGTAGCAATTTTCCCACAACTTCCCGCAGTCGTGAAACAGACACCCGGCCAGCAGAAGATCACGGTTCAGCCCCGGATTTGCCTGGCAGACGGCAGAGGCCGTGCGCATCATCCCCGCTACGTGCTCCACCAGTCCGCCACGGCGGGCGTGATGGTAGGTGCGGGCGGCGGCGGCGCGCTGGAGGCGTTCCCCGAACTGCTCAATGAATTCAATGCACAGGGCGCGTATGCGCGGATCATTCATGCCCTTGATGAGCACACAAATTTCCTTCAGATCAGCTTCCTGCTTTTTCTTCAAGGTTCCGGAACCGGCCAGAAAGCTTTCCTTTTCCTGTTCGTCCAGCAACCGCACGTCCAGATCGGAAACTTCCATGCCGAACCCTCCCTTGGCCCATTGGCCGCGCAGGCTCACGAAACTGCGGAGGGGCAGGGAAGCGAGCGTCCGGAACCAGGGTTTATCCTCCCACACCTTCAGTCCCATTGTCCCTTCCGCATCGGCAAAAGACACATCCAGATACGGCTTGTTGCCCTTGGTCATCTTCTGCGTGCACTGGGCAATCTGGGCAAAAACTTCCGCTTCAATCTGGCCTTCCGCGGCCAGCTTGCCCAACTCCATGAGACTGACTTGTTCCATGCGTGCCATCTTGCCCCTCTTCCCTCCATCCGTCAAGAAAACGCCGGAGGACTACGATAATAAAAAAAGGAAACCGCTTATTTTCCCAATATCCATGTGAAGTAAATAGCCCAACGACAGTTTTCTTAATAAGAAATCAGTAAATTGAACACATAACCCGACAGAACAATGAACGCCGTGACCGTTCCGAAGAAAATACCAATCAGCTTCCAGGTCATCACCTTCTTAAGAAGGACGCCTTCCGGGAAGGAAAGCCCCACCGTCGCCATCATGAACGCAATTGCCGTTCCGATTGGCACTCCCTTGGCGACAAGTACCTCAATCACCGGAACAATAGCCGCAGCATTCGCATACATGGGTACCGCACAGATGACGGAGACAGGCACCGACCACCAGTTTTCCCGGCTCATGGATTCTTCGAAGAACCCGGTCGGCACATAGCCGTGTACTGCCGCCCCAATGGCAATTCCGATTACCACGTACAAGGCCACTCCCTTGACGATCCCCCAGGCATCGCTCATGATCACGGGGAATTTATCCCTGAAGGGTGTCTTTTTCCGCTCCCAGCCATTGCTCTCTACATTCGACTCAACCAGCAAGTCACGTATCCAGGGAGACAAATAACGTTCCAGCTTGAATTTCTCCAGGACTATACCCCCAACCATGCCCAGCAGGATGCCGGAAACAGCATAGATCCCCGTAATCTTGAGGCCGAATGCCCCGAGGAACATGGCGATAGCTACCTCATTGACCAAAGGAGATGTAATCAGGAAAGCAAATGTTACCCCGAGGGGAATGCCGCCTTTCACGAACCCGATGAACAAAGGAATGGAAGAACAGGAACAAAACGGCGTAATAGCCCCGAACAGAGCCGCGAAAAAATATTGAAGTCCGTAAAGCTTCCTCGTCGTTAGAAAGACGCGGATACGTTCTACGGGGAAATAGGCGTTTACCACGCCCATGATGAAGCTGATCGCATATAGTAGGAAAAAAATCTTGACCGTATCGTACACGAAAAAGTTGACCGCCTCCCCCAGTTGTGTGGGAGCGAATTCCAATACCTTGTAAACCAGCCAGTCGGCAAAATCTTGAATCATATGGTAAGAATGGACGATGAATGAAAAATCAAACGAGAAGAATCCGGCTGAATAGCCAGTATCCGCCAAGCAACAGGAAGGACCACCCCGTCACAAGTTTCATGATTTGCTGGATTTTAGGCATGTGGCGCATGGCAGCAGTGGTTTTCTCCGCGCTGAATGTCAGCAGTAAAGCAAATGCCACCACGGGCAGGGCCGTTCCTATGCCAAACAGGGAAATTCCTAATATGGAACCAGTGCTCCCGGCCTGTATGGACAAGGGGACGGCTGTTCCGAAAAACAGCGCCGCCGAAGGAGGGCAAAGAGCCAGGGCGAACAAAAAACCCAGCGCAAATGCCCCCCAGACACCGCCTCTAGCCATCAGACTTTGAGCTGTTGCCTCTCCCGGTTTTTTCCCTAGGGAAAAGAACGGGATGAACCCCAGAATGACCAGCCCTGCCACCATCATCACCGGACCCAGATACACCGGCAATTCTTCCTGCATCCAGAATGACATCTCAGGAGCCGCTGATAAGCCCCGGCTTATCAGCCACCCGATCAGCGCATAAGCACTCACGCGGCCCAGAGTATAGAGGAGCGAGGCCATGGCTGATTGATTACGGGAGCCGATGCCACGGGAAATAAATCCCACAGCGGCAATATTGGTTGCCAGGGGACAAGGGGAAACGGCTGCTGCCACGCCTATAGGCAATAAAGATAAAAGAGACCAGTCCATACACAAAAACGTTGGCGGTGAAGTGAATGGTCAATGGGTTTTATCCAGTGCTTTTCGGACGCTTTGAACCACATATGTCTTGAACTCCTGTTCGTTGCCGCTCAAGTCCCAGATGCGGTCCAGATTCACCCAGCGCATTTCCTTGCCGTCCTTCCAATCCTTGAGAAGCAAAGATTTGGTTGTCAATTCATACTTGCCAACGTCCTCCTTGTCGGCGGGAACGGCATGGAAAACCAGCTTGCCTTCCTTAACCTGAATCGAAAAATTCTTTTCGATCGCCTCTTTCGTCCATGTCTCCATGCGGATGCAGGTTGGGCATCTCGCCCCGTATTTGTAATAAACCGCCTCGACTCCGGATTTCATCGTCACAGTAGTGGCGGCTGGTTCTTCACGGTTTTCAGCTCCTCGGTGGTTGATGGCTTTGACGATGGCAAGCAGGATGAGCAGAACAACCACCCAGACTACAGCCTTTTTCCATCCGGAACTCCCTTTGAATGTTTCACTGCCGCAACAGCTCCCGCCGCAAGAGGATGCCTCTTTCGGCTGGGAACCATTTTCTTGAGGTAACGCAGGTTCTGTTGCCCCGGAACAACAGCAGGATTTCTGCCGGGAAGAATCAGCCTGAATAGTTTCCTGAAGAATTTTTGTGATTTCATCCTTGGACGGAACCCTCCCGGAAACAAGTACCTTGCCATCCACAGCCAACGCCGGGGTCACAAGTACCCCCACTACAGCAAATTGCATAGCATCCGTCACTTTTTCCAGAGAAGCGTCTAAATGAAGCTCCTGCACGGCTTGCTTCGTTACATCCTCCAGTGCAGTGCACTTGGCGCATCCCGGTCCGTAAACGACAATGTTGTGCATGGTATTATTGATTTAGATTTTTAAGAATATCAAATTGTTTGGTAGAGATGCAAAAAACCGGAGTGTTATGTCGTTATCTCCGACACATGGGGCTTTCCTTCAAACAGTCCAACACTTGGTGAAGACATGGACAACACAGGGAATAGTACACATTTTTCCCCCGCTGCTCACTAGACACTATCCGGCTGTTTTTCAACACATTCAAATGGCTGGAAATTGTGGACATATCGCGTCCAGAATCTTTTTGCAGTTCGCAGACGCAGCGTTCCCCATCCAGAAGCATCTCCACGATCATCAAGCGCATGGGATGCCCCAATGCTTTGAATACGCCGGCAAGAGGTATCAGATCCTTGACAGAGGAAGCCGGGAGCGAAGAAGGCATGCAGGAGCAATCAGACATAAGCGACAGATTTATTATTTTGAAAAACGTAAAAATGTCAATCTATTTTTCGTTTCTACCAATGGAATGCCACACAAACCTGTATCCTGTGGCAACAGCCTTGAAAACCACTTCGCCATGCTGGACAGAATAATCCGCTTTCGATATTCTCGTTTCCATATTTTCCCGCCATGCCATACATCGGATGCCACCTCTCCTCCGCAAAAGGCTATGAAGCCATGGGCCGGGTTGCCCTCTCCATCGGCGCCAATACTTTTCAGTTCTTTACCCGCAATCCGCGGGGGAGCAAAGCCAAAGCTATTGACGAACAGGATATTGCCCGTTTTCTGGAATTAGCGAGGAATAACGGATTCGGCACGCTGCTGGCACACGCCCCCTACACGCTGAACCCCTGTTCCGCAGACCCCAGTGTCGCCCGTTTTGCGGCCCAGGTACTGAAAGAGGATCTGGAACTCATGGAACATCTGCCGGGAAATCTTTATAACTTCCATCCCGGCTGCCACGTAGGGCAGGGAGTGGAAAAAGGCATTGAACTGGTGGCGGATCAATTAAACGACGTGCTTTCGCCGGAACAAAAGACCATTGTTTTGCTGGAAACCATGTCCGGCAAGGGAAGCGAAGTCGGCCGGACCTTTGAAGAACTGGCCGCCATCATGGAGCGGGTGGACCTGAAGGACAAACTTGGCGTATGCCTGGATACCTGCCATGTCTATTCCGCCGGATATGATATCGTCAACAGGCTGGATTCCGTACTGGAACATTTTGATTCCGTGCTGGGCCTGGAACGCCTGCGCGCCATCCACCTGAATGACAGCATGACACCCTTCTCCTCCTTCAAGGACCGCCATGAAACCATCGGCAAGGGTTCCCTGGGAGAACAGGCCTTCATCAACATCATCAACCATCCCGTTCTGCGGGAATTGCCCTTTTTCCTGGAAACGCCCAGAGACGATGCCGGGCACGGCGAAGAAATAACGTGGCTGAAGGAACATTACCGCAACTGAACCGCCGCCAAGGGGTTTCCGTACTGATTGAACTCCGGTCTTTCTCCCGGAGAAAAAGCTTGCATCCGCTCCGAATACGGGATACACAAACCTTGTAAATTAGTTTAAACTAATTCCAATATCTGGGTTCCAAGGAAAAAACCATCCGATTTTTATGAAAGAAATGCGCATCGCGAAAATAACAGGGCGTGAAATTCTGGATTCACGCGGCAACCCCACCATTGAGGCGGACGTTTATCTGGAAGGAGGCGCCGTAGGCACGGCGGGCGTCCCCAGCGGAGCTTCCACCGGGGAACATGAAGCCTGGGAACTCAGGGACGGCGACACAACCCGCTACCAGGGCAAGGGAGTCACCAAGGCCGTAGACAACATCCGTAACGTCATTGCTCCGGCCCTGATCGGTCTGGAAGCCACGGAACAAACCACGGCGGATGCCCTCATGAATTCCCTGGACGGCACGTTCAACAAGGCCAAACTGGGGGCCAACGCCATTCTGGGTGTTTCCCTGGCGCTTGCCAAAGCGGCGGCGGCCCAGCTGCACCAGCCCCTGTACCGCTACCTGGGCGGCCCGAACGCCAAGATCCTTCCCGTTCCGATGATGAACATCATCAACGGAGGCGCCCACTCCGACGCGCCTATTGATTTCCAGGAATTCATGATCGTCCCGTCCGGCGCTCCCACCTTCCGGGAAGCCCTGCGTTATGGCGCGGAAGTTTTCCATGCGCTGAAATCCGTTCTTCATGACCGCGGCCTTTCCACCGCCGTGGGCGACGAAGGTGGCTTCGCCCCTAGGCTGAACTCTGCGGAAGACGCCCTGGATTGCATCGCCCAGGCGGTGGACAAGGCCGGTTACCGGTTCGGGGAGGACATTTCCATTGCTCTGGACGTGGCTTCCTCCGAATTTTATGAACCGGAATCCGGGCTGTATATTTTCAAGAAATCCGACGGCAGCCGCAGAACCGCCGCAGAGCTGACGGACTACTATGTGGAACTGAAGAAAAAATATCCCATCGTCTCCATCGAAGACGGCTGTGCGGAAAACGACTGGGACGGATGGAAAATCCTGACGGAAAAACTTGGCAAAAGCACTCAGCTTGTCGGAGATGACCTCTTTGTCACCAACGTGGAATTCCTCAGAAAAGGCATCCATCTGGGCGTGGGGAACTCCATCCTGGTGAAGGTCAATCAAATCGGCTCGCTGACGGAAACGCTGGACGCCGTGGAGCTGGCCATGGGCAACCGCTATACCGCCGTTATTTCCCACCGTTCCGGAGAAACGGAGGACGCCACCATCGCGGACATTGCCGTAGGAACCAACGCCGGACAAATCAAAACCGGCTCTTTGAGCCGTTCCGACCGTATGGCCAAATATAACCGCCTTCTCCGGATTGAAGAAGAACTGGGAGAATCCGCCCGCTACGGCAACGGATTCGGCCTGTTCTGACCTTTTTGCTGGAACTGGTATCAAGCAACGCCAAACCCCGGCCGCCGCGAGGCGGTGCGGGGATTTTTCATCTCCGGAGGAAACTGCATCCTTTTCTTTGAAACAAAATATGCCATGCTGGCCCTTCGGAGTCCTCCCCTGCCGATAAGTTTTCCGCTCTGCGCCATGCCTGCCCGCTTCTTCCTTCCCGCACGCCTTCCGCTATGCGCGGGGTTGTTGTACCTGGCGCTACCCCTCCTCCTTTTTCTGCTGGGATGGGTGCATCCGGCTTTTTCCGTACCGCTTTGCGCCGCACTGGCATGCGGGCTGTACGCCTGCGCTCGGCATCTTCCGGCACAAAGGTTTCCGTTAAGCGGGCGCGGATTGGCCGTGCTGGGCCTCCTCTCCTTCTTCTGCCTGATGCTGGTGCTGTTGTGCGGATTCACGGGCCACTGCCAGCAACACGCGGATTTTATCATCCGCAATGCCGTTTACGAACATCTTGCAGCAAATTCCTGGCCCCTCGTCACGGAGGACGGACATCATTTCATCTACTACCTGGGCCATTGGCTGCCTCCGGCGCTGGCGGCTTCTTTCTGCCCGGAATCATGGGCTCCCTGGCTGCTGGCCCTGTGGACCTTTCTTGGGCTGGAACTGGCGCTGCTGGCGGCAACCGTCCGCTGGGGAATCCGGAAGACGGCCCGCTGGGCGCTGATCCTCCTCTGCCTCGGCTCTCCGGCAGCGGTGCCGGACTGCCTGGGAATTCCCCTCTCCTCCCTGTTTGCGGAATACAATGCCCAGATGGTCCTGTTTATCGGCATGCCCGTCCAACTCTTCAACACATTCAATCACGCCGTTCCGGCGCTATTGTGCGCCGTATTCGTCCTGACGCGCTCCCTGCCTCCCTCCGGGTATTATCTCGCGGGAACGCTTCTGCTGCCGTCCTCCCCGCTGGGCGCCCTTCTGCTCCTTCCGTATATGGCGTATGAAACCCTGTTCCGCCGCTCGTCGGCACGGAAACCTCTTTCCCGTCTCCGTTCCCTTCTGGGCCAGCCGGTTTTCTGGCTCGCGGCCCTGTGCACGGCCGTCATGGCCGTCTTTTATTCCCATTTGGACGGAGGAGGGCAATTTTCCTGCCTGTTTGACGCAAAATATGCGGAAATCTACCATTACGGGCAGCAGCGGCTTCTGCTCCATCCCGGTTCCGCCAAATACGCCAGCTTCCTGCTGGCCCTGACCCTGGGGATCCTGCTGCCGGGGGCGCTCCTCTTCCCAAAATGCCGGAAAAACCCGTTGTACTACATCACGCTGGGCATGATGGCAGGCAGTCTCTTTTTCCGCACGGGCATCATGAACAATGAACTTCTCTTTAAAGCTCCGGCCGTCCTCTATCCCTTCCTTTCCCTGCTCTTTCTCCGGGCCCTCCGCCGGGGAGGCGTGAAATACCGGACCCTCCTGGTTCTTTATCTCGTTTTTTCCGCCCTCCCGAACCTGCAATGCATCATGGAAAAAGTGGGAACATTCTCCACCCGGGCGAGCATCATGCGGAAACATTGGCAGACGGCCAACGGCACGCCTGACTGCCCGGACACTCTCATCCGCCGCCAGTTCATGAAAAAGGACGGCCATCCCCTTCCCTCCTGGCTATTCAAAACCGGAACAAAGCCACAATCACGGCGGCAATAATCAATCCAGGCTGATGCCGAATATATCCGAAAGGGAACTGGCATCCACATCCAGTGCGTCTTCTCCTCCGGGAACGGGTTCCGGAGCTTTCGGAATCAAAACGGAGGAATCCATTCCGCGCAGGGTGAACAACAACTCCGGCTGCTTATCCAGCATCACGCCGAAAGCGTACAGGACTGCGGCCGCATGCTTGCACAAATCCGCCCAATCCGGACAGGAACAGGAAAAACGCCACTCTTCTGGCGCGGGAAACAGGCCGCCTTCCGGAGCGCACAGGATTTCCAGCAGCTCGGGAGACAAATTCCCTTTCAGCAGATCAATCCAGGAACCAATCTGCCCGGCGCATCGTGCGCGCAGCCGGGCAAGCGCCTCTTCATCCGGGGGGGAGGCCTGGATGCAAACCTCATACAAATGTTCACCCATCACCAGAGCATCGATGCGGCCGGGAACCGTTTTAAGGTCCAGAACACAGCCATAGCGCAGGTAGGTCCGGCCGGGGGCCAGCCGCATCCCGTACACCTCGCACGCAGACAGGCTCTTCATCCATTCCTTCCCCCAGAACCTTTTCGCCAGGGTACGCCCGGAAACCGTCACGGGGCGCAGTTCCATCCCCTCCGCAGCCAGTTTCGCCGCCTTTTCCTCCGCGCGTTTCCGCAAATCTTCCCGTTTCAGAGGCATTTCGTCATCCATACGCACGGCATCGTAATAACATATCCGCCCCCGTCCGCCACAGGGAAAAGACAGCCATGCTCCGTTTCTCTCTTTTCCGGCTCCACTCCGGTTTTCCAGGCATGCGGATTTTTCCCAGTTCCGCGGAATCTGCCTCCATTACCCATTTCAGGCTTTCAAAACGGAAGCTCCTGGGGCACAACATGTGGGTCATGTGGAAAGGCAGATTTTCTAAACCCACCGCTGATCTGGTTCAACGCTACGGCGAATCCGTCTCCTACGACTGGAGGCTTTTCCGCCAGGACATTGCCGGATCCATCGCCCATGCGCGGGCCCAGCTCAAGGCTGGCCTGCTTTCGCAGGAAGAATTCAACGCCATTGAATCCGGCCTGAAAGACATCCTGAAAGACATTGAAGCAGGCAACTTCTCGTGGAGCCGGGAACTGGAGGACGTGCACATGAACATTGAAAGCGAACTCACCCGGCGCATCGGCGCTCCGGGCGCCAAGCTGCATACCGCACGCTCCCGCAATGACCAGGTAGCTACGGACACGCGGCTTTACTGCCGGGCGGAAATCGATGAAATTCTGGGAAAAGTGCGCCATCTGCAGCGCGCGCTGGTCATGAAGGCGAAGGAATACGTAGATGCCATGATGCCGGGCTATACTCACCTGCAGCGCGCCCAGCCCGTCACCATGGGCCATCACCTGCTGGCTTACGTGGAAATGCTGGACCGGGATGCGGACCGCCTCAAGGACTGCCGCAGGCGCCTGAACGTCTCCCCGCTCGGTTCCGGAGCCATCGCCGGTTCCACCATCTGCCTGGACCGCCACGGAATTGCCGTGGAACTGGGTTTTGACGCAGTTACAGAAAACTCCATGGATGCGATTGCCGACCGGGATTACATCATGGAAATACTTTTTGACCTGGCCGTGGTCGGAGCCCATCTCTCCCGCATGAGCGAGGACGTCATCCTGTGGTGCACGGCGGAATTCGGCTTCGCTTCCTTGTCCGATGCCCATACGACAGGTTCATCCCTGATGCCCCAGAAAAAAAATCCGGACGTCGCGGAACTCACCCGCGGAAAAACGGGGCGGCTGTACGGTAACCTCACCGCCGTCATGGTGGCTGTCAAAGGGCTTCCCCTGACTTACAACCGCGACCTCCAGGAAGACAAGGAACCCCTGTTCGATTCCATTGATACGGTTAAACTGGCCCTGGACGTCAATGCGGAAATGATAGCCGCCATGACGGTGAACACGGCCAGGGCCAGGGAAGCGGCGTCCGACCCCATGCTGCTGGCTACGGACCTGGCGGATTATCTGGTGCGCCGTGGGGTCCCCTTCCGGAAGGCCCATGAGCTGGTCGGGAAGGCAGTCGCCATGAGCATCTCCACGGGTACGCCGCTCAACAAGCTGAGCGATGAACAATTCGCCTCCATTTCAAATGCATATGGAACAGACGCGCGCGACGTATTTGAATTGACAAAAGCCTTCGCCCAGCGTACCAACCCGGGGGCTCCCAATTCCGACAACACGCGCCGCCGCATCGCCTACTGGGAAGGCATCCTTTCCAAGTAACGCCGCCTGCGGAGGCGGACGGGAACGAAGAGAGCCTGCCGTCCGTCTCCGCGGGGCGCCTCCGGGTGCAGGAAGGGGACGCTTCAACCCCGCCGGCGGCGGCCACAACCGCAGCCGGCCAACCATCCCGGCAGCCATGTTCAAACCTGCTCTTCTCTCCTCTCTCAAAACTTATACCAAACAAACCTTTCTGGCGGACCTTTTTGCGGGACTGACCGTCGGTGTAGTAGCCATTCCGCTGGCCATGGCCTTTGCCATCGCATGCGGACTCTCCCCAACCCAGGGCCTCATCACCGCCATTGTGGCCGGGTTCCTCATCTCCCTGTTCAGCGGAAGCAAATATCAAATAGGCGGCCCCACCGGAGCCTTCGTGATCATCATCATGGGCGTCCTGGAGCAATACCACGCATCCGGCCTGCTGGTCTGCACATTGATGGCGGGCCTCTTCCTCATCATCTTTGGGTTCTGCCGCATGGGGGCGCTCATCCGCTTTATTCCATTCCCTGTCACCACAGGGTTCACCTCCGGCATCGCCGTGGTAATCTTTTCCACGCAAATTAAAGACATCTTCGGCCTCACCATCACGGAAAAAATTCCCGGAGAGTTCATTGAAAAATGGGCGTGTTACTTCCATTACTTCCACACCATCAACTGGGCGGCGCTGGGGCTGGCCGCCGGCACCGTAATCATTACCCTGCTGAGCCGCCGCTTCTGGCCCAGAATACCGGCCATGCTGGTGGGCATGCTGGGCATGACGGCCGTTTCCGTGGCGTTTTCGTTGCCTGTGACAACCATCGGGCAAGCCTTCGGCAGCCTCCCGAATACACTCCCCCTGCCCTCCCTGCCCAGCATTGACTGGAGTACCCTGGGGGCGCTGACGGCCCCTGCTTTCACCATCGCGCTGCTGGCGGCGATCGAATCCCTGTTAAGCGCCTCCGTGGCGGACGGCATGACCGGAGGGCGCCACAAGCCCAACATGGAGCTGATTGCACAAGGCATCGGCAACATCGGCTCCGCCCTGTTTGGCGGCATTCCGGCCACCGGAGCCATTGCCCGCACCGCCACTAACATCAAGGCTGGAGCTAAAAGCCCGGTTTCCGGCATGATTCACGCCCTGACCCTGCTGGCCATTCTGATGGCCTTTGCCCACTATGCCCAGCAGATTCCCCTGGCTGTCCTGGCGGGCATTCTGACGGTAGTATGCTACAACATGAGTGAAATACACACGTTCAGCCGTCTGCTGAAAGGGCCCAGGCAGGATGCGGCGGTGCTGGTAATCACCTTCCTGCTGACCGTGTTTGTGGACCTCGTTGTAGCCGTGGAAGTAGGCGTGGTGCTGGCCGCCCTGCTCTTCATGGGCCGCATGGCCCAAATCAGCGATGTTTCCGCCATCAAAAACGAACTGCTGGAAAATGATGAGGAAGATGATGGAAACCGCTCCGCCGCCAAGCTGGACATCCCGGAAGGTGTGGAAGTTTTCGACGTGAAAGGTCCCTTCTTCTTCGGTGCCGTGGAGCAATTCAAGGACCAGGTGCTGGAAACGCTGGAACATGATACCAAGGTGGTTATCCTGCGCATGCGCCTGGTTCCCGCGCTGGACGCCACCGGCCTGAACGTCCTTTCCGACTTCTGCCACCAGTGCCGGGAACACGGTTCCACCCTGCTGGTTTGCGGCGTGCAGCCCCAGCCTCTGGACGTCATCCGCCACGCGCCCTTTTACCGGGAGCTGAAACGCTACAATATCTGCGAGAATATTGACGCCGCCCTGAACCGGGCCCGCAAAATCATCAACGGCCCCGCGCCCAAACACCTGTAACGGCGGCCGTCCCCCCGTGCGGTCAGGGAGCAAGACCTCACTCTGCCTTATTCACGGCCTTCCGGTACGGGTGAGGCTTCTCCTGCTGCAAACAGCCAGAAATAACAACCTCGGGGAAAATGAGGGAAGGCCCCTTGCATTCCCTCATCCGGCTCATCTCCGGGAATCAGGCGGCACAATACGGCCTGTTAACTCTTATTGGGCCTTCCGGCAAAACAGGATGCCCGAGCATGGATCAACGGGCCCCGCAAGCCCGTTCCCGGTAAAATGAAATAGCCTCGCATGCTCACGAAAAGCAGAAACGTGCTGCACTCCGAACCGGCTCCGTCAGTCGGGAAAGCGGAACCTGTTGAATTGCGCAGCTGAATACCCCAATACGGCACGGATAAGTCCCGTTAACAATCCGCCGCCTGCTCCTCATAGCGGGAAAGAAGAAAGTCCAGGTCTTCCAGCAGAGACTGGCAGGAACGGTCCCAGCGCTTCCTTCCCCGGAGAGCCATCACGCATTCCTTCCTGCCTGTGAAGCAATACCTGGTAATGCCATGCCCCCGCAATTCCTCCACCTGCTTTTTCAGCTCGCAGGCAAAAAACAGCCAGAACGGCACGCTGCGGGCAATCTCCGCGACGCAGACCGTCATGGGCGGCATCTCCTCCCTAAGCTCCCTTGCAAGGTGTTCCAGGCCCACTTCCGTGAGCATGCGGCGCAGGCGCGCATACAGCTCGGACACCTTCATGACGGACAAATCGCACTCATGCTCCAGATAATAACGCACGGAAGCCAGCAGGTCTTCCTTGAACGGAAGGGTTGTTCCGGCACGCCGGGCAGCGTGCTCCAAAGCATCCGCCAGCCATTGTTCCCCGTACTCGGTAATCAGGCAATCACCAAGCTTGAGCAACGGTCTGTTGTTTCGGAAGCCGATCATGGAACAGAAAATTTAAAGAATGGGAAGCTTGCGCTGCAGGGGATCAATAAGCGTCTGGTGGCGCATCTGCGTAATCTCCTGGATAAACTCCTCCACATTGGAAAACTGGCGGTACACGGACACATAGCGGATATAAGCCACGGGATCTATGGCATACAATTTTTCAATCACCTTCTTGCCAATCTCGCTGGAAGGGACTTCGCGCAAATGGTCGCGGTGCAATTCGGAAATGATCTCTTCCACGGCGCGGTCCAGGCGATCCATGCTGACGGGCCTTTTTTCACACGCCTTTACCAGGCCGCGTAAAATCTTTTCACGATTCAGGGCTTCTCTCAGATTATCCCTTTTGACTACGCGCAACTCCGTGCGTTCAATCTGCTCATAGGTCGTATAACGGTAATCGCACCTCAAACACACGCGGCGGCGGCGAATGGTCGTCCCGTCTTTGGACATACGGGAGTCGATGACCTTATCTTCCAAATGACCGCACTGAACGCATCTCATGGCGCGACCATACTACTACATAACGCATCCATAAAGGAAAAAGTACGCCAAATATAGTACAGTAGACTTGATGATCAATGCTTCCCAAGCAGAACTTCCTGTGAATAAACCGGGGTGAAAATGCCGCAGGTCATGCCCCTATTCGGTTTCCAGACCGCTCCGCTCCTGTGAATAAGAAAAAAGCCCATGGCCCTTCCGGGAGGAAAAAACGTATTTTTTAACCTCCTCCCTCCACTAAAAAATACGGCAAGCATTCCGGACCGGACCAGGTCTATTGATTACGGATTCACCATGCCGCCTTGATTAACGACACTGCCCGCAACAGGTCTGGAGCCATTCAGATTCAGCACAGCGCCCTGCTTGACGAAGACTTTGCCCAAATTCACGGCCTTCCCCTCCATACCCTTCAAAGTCATCTCCACCTTTCCGGACAACGTCCAGGAACATTTCAGGGCAGAGGGCAGCACCTGTTCCAATATGACGCGGGCCGCTTCCGCCGTTTCTCCGCCGCCTTCCGCTTGGGTTACATGCACCTCCGCCTGGCCGGACAAACGGACAGGCATGGCTTTTTCCTGAACCGGCGAGGGCTTAATCTCCACGGCAGAACCACCCGGAATATTCCAGGACTGCCGGCCCGCCAGCTGTACATTCGTCCTCAACTGCAAATTTTTCCCCTCCGCCAGGCGAATACCTCCCGGCCCGATTACCAAACGGTCTCCGGAACTTCCCTTGCTCCGGACGATAACAGTCTTGACGGCCGGATCCTCCACACGGATTCCAAACAACTTCACCACCCCTGACACCAGGCTGGGTTTTACGGAAGAAGCCACATTCCACACGCATACGTTCTTCCCCGGCATTTTCCGGTTCATCCACGCGTCCGGAGAACCCAGGGGAAGATCGTAACGACCGCTTCGCACGGAGCCGGTATCCTTCCCGGCCAGCCGGGCGGCTTCATAAGCAAAACGGGCTCCTATGCTGATCTGAGACTGGCCGCTGTAATGCACTCCCATTTGATCTCCTGCGGTCAGTTTGGGAAGATCTCGGGTAGGGGCATAGCCCAGGGATGGACGGGATTCCGCCAGATCCTTCATCACCTGGCGGGTTGTCTTTCCCTGAACTTCCGTATCGCGTCCTTCCAGGCCGCCGGTAAGGTTACCCGTTTCCGGATCAGATTCATTCTTTCCGGCCCAATTGGCATTTTCTCCAAGGACGGCTTTCTGCGCGGCCAGTGCAGATGTATCCCCGTACGGTTTCAGATCTGCCGCCAGATTGCCCAGAAGTTCCAGAAAGCGGGAAGCGCTCTCCGGAACGGAAGTTCCGGCATTGCTTTCCCCCTGCAAATACAAAAGCCCGGCAAACTCCACTTTGGAATACTTGGACCTGTCCACACCCGCACAGGCATTCTTGACGGCCTGCACCAGCGTCCTGTAAGCCTGGCCGTTTTTCCGCCAATGGGAATTGTCGCCGCCGTCCCGGGAAGCTTTCACAACCGCAACGTCCGCATCCTTGAACCATCCATTCTTCTCCAGAGTAAAGGCAAACCCGTATTCCGGCCCCATGCATAAATTGCCGTTATAACGCGGCATAGCAGGCCTTACCTGCTCCCAGGATGTGGAAGCGCCGGGAAACACGCCTTCCCTTTGCCCAAAATTTTCATGCCAGTACAGAGTCTCCTTCGGTTCATACTTTTTTAACAGCTCCGGAGAAGCAGGGCTGCCCTTCACCGCCCCCAGAGAATTGGATTGGCCCGTCAGCAAAAAAATCTTCAATTCTTTTGCAGAACACACGGAAAAAAAGCACAGGAAAAATAAAAAGGATAGAAAACGAATCATTTGAATTGCATTTGCCTAGGGACGACTATAGCTGCCGGAATTTTCTTTTTCAACCGTCAACTATTACCCATAGGAGCATGAACAGGGAGATGTAGGAAAAGACCAGCAGTCTTAAAACCCCATTCAAAGTTTTCCGAGGAATCATTAGGAAAAAGAAAACCCGGAAGAATCATTTTCTCCCGGGTTTCTTCAAACAATTTTCTGAAAATAATGACGCAGAGGCGCATGGGCAGTTTTTTGCTTCCCTTTCCCGCCTCTATCAGGCTTCCTGCCTTCTGCGCCTCCGCATGGCCAGTCCCGCCAAACCCAGCAGGCTCCGGGAAGCCGTCGCCGGTTCCGGGACCAAATACGCAGACATGGCAGCCTCATGAAGTATAGCAACCATTTTTCCCTACGGACAACTCCTGAACGTTCGAGGAGGATAGCAACAGATCACATAACCAAACTTAAAGTGGAAAATATGACCGAGCAAGAAAAGAACAGGCCCCGCGAGTCAAGTGACTGGCGGGGCCTGATG